>JACZCT010038145.1_pt1 | contig 32399 bp, 22 predicted proteins | sample 8641871 | NCBI WGS metagenome assembly JACZCT01 (sample SAMN15324604, study PRJNA640507) | soil metagenome | isolation source: monocropping sugarcane control | place: China: Luxin town, Laibin City, Guangxi Province | collected 2019-07-25 | depth 10cm m | reverse complement strand
TTTTTGTGGGGTAAGGATTTTTGGTCAGATGGATATTTTGCAGAAACAAGTGGCCAGGTGAATTAAGATCGCATACGAGAATACATCCAGAATCAATAAATTAAATACCTACTAAGCAAAGCGGGGGCTTTTAAGCCCCCTGTTTTTTACTTTTTAATTCTTGTTCTTGTGTTTCTTTCCCCAGAGAGAGCTGTTTACCTTATAGCTTTGTCTGAGGACTCGATTGTTCAGGATTTTTCTGGCTTATGGATTACTGCTCATTAACCGTTTCTAACATTATCGTTTTTAATTGGTTTATAATTGCATCTGCTTCATCTATTTCTGTATATTTTTTGTATTCCTTTTCATTTAGTTGTTTATACTTTTGGTATGAGCTTTGTCGCTGAATGTTATCTTTTTTTCCATATTCATTAATAGCAGCACCTAAAATATACCATGGGATAAGCATAATTCCCATCACCATCTCTCCACTTGAATTCCAACTAAACCAGGAGTCGCCGCTGCTACTACTATCGGGGTATGCCACAGAAAGAATTAATTTATTTCTCATATTTCTAAAAGTATCTAAAATATATTTGATGTTATGTTCATAACTGCCGTATGCTCGAAAAAGGGGATCCGACAGTTTACTTTTTGGTAGAATATCAGGGTGTGCTGAAATAAAGGTGTTAATTCCGTCTTCAGTAATGATGTCATTGTTGTTTTTATAAAATTCAATAAAGACTTTGTATAGCTTTTCATAGTCATGTATGTTTAATACATCATATAAATCAAAATCTTTTTGTCTCTTTATATTATTGATTGACCTAGTAATTTCACTTAATTTGTCTTCAAGTCTTTTTATTTCTTTACGAATTGATTCATATCTGAACCAATCGTACACAGATTTCATTCCTTGCTTGGCAACTTTAAAGCCTCCTATTGCTCCGATCAGACCAGCTGTCCCAAGAGATATCTTATCAACAACATTTTGATATTTTTCTGGTGTTATGTACTTATTGAGATAGTTAATGGTGAATGCCGGGCTTGCTATGAGTCCTGTAAGTATTGTTGATCTTATTGTGTAGCCAAGAGTGAGTGTCTCTTTTTCGGGAGGTTCAGTATTTTTATCGGGTAATTTTTCATATACTTGAAGTAGTTGGTTGCGTATATCAGTTCGTTTTTTTAATAATTCATAAATTTGACTTGCGGTTGAATCAATAAGTTGATCTTTTTCGGTAAGACTGGTCATAGTCATATGATTATAAAAAAATAAAGATAATAAAAGGATTATTTTTTTAGACATATTTTCCCTGTTTTTTCAATAATCAATAGCACACATTTGTTTTTTATATAACATAATAGAAAGCACATCTAACATTCAATAGTATTGATAAGAAACGTATACACATGAAAATTTTCAATAAAAAGTATATCGGCATTGCTTTAATAATTGTTAGCACTATTGGTCTCATATTATTTTTACGTCAACAGTCTCAATACAAGGCGGATGAGCAAAAAAAATTAGTTATCATTGCAACCACCAGCATGCTTGTCGATGCTGTGCGCAACATAGTTCGTGATCATATGGTTGTACACGGCCTTATGGGTTGCGGTATTGATCCGCATGTATATCGTGCGCGTGAAAGCGATGTGCACAAATTAGCAGCAGCTGATTTGGTAATTTATAACGGGTTGCATTTAGAAGGAAAAATGGGAAATATTCTTGAAGGCATGAATCACTTTACCAAAGTTATCAATGTTTCACATGCTATCGATAAACAAAATTTGCGTACGGCAGATTTCGATGAATTATATGACCCACATATTTGGTTTGATGTAAACTTGTGGATTGAAGTTGTACGGTATATTCAAGGTGCAGTTATGCAGCTCGATGAAGAGCATTCCGATATATATAAAAAAAATGGTGATGAATATATTAACGAGCTTGAGCAATTACATGAATATGTGCAGCAGCAGGCTGCAAAATTGCAACCGCAACAAAGAAATTTGGTGACGGCGCATGATGCATTTGGATATTTTGGTGATGCATATGGCTTTGAAGTAGTAGGATTGCAGGGATTAAGTACTGATTCTGATATTAGCACCAGAGATATTCAACAGTTAGCTGATTATATTGTAGAAAAAAGCATACCAACCGTTTTTGTGGAAACATCAATTTCTACGCGCTCTATGCGTGCGGTTCAGGAGGCAGTTGCAGCTCAGGGTTGGCAGATTGCTCTTGGTGATGAATTATATTCCGATGCATTGGGAGATGAAGAAAGTAGTGCGGCTACTTATATTGATATGGTCAAACATAATGTGGATATAATTGTTGATGCATTGAAAAAATGATAGAATTTCATTCTTATTTTGCGGCATATTTCTTACAGCTGAGTCTGAAGTGCTTATTTTATTATTAAAACAGAGATATAAAGCATGAAATTATCATTTACTTAGTTTGTCAGAAGATAAAATCGATCAACTTCTTGATAAACAATGTTTGGAAAAAGTGGTTTTTTATAGAGAGAAGATTACGTCAAGTAGAAGATTCTTTACTTAAGGAGATATGCGATCCATCTTTCCGAAAAGCTAAAGATAAAAACAAATGAACGTGTAAGATTCATTAACACACAAGTCGATTGAGTGATCAACTCCTTGTGTGTTAATGAATTTTTTCGTACCATAAGGTAAATAGCCTTTTCTTCTATGCTGGAGCAACGTGCATGAAAAACATATCGAAGACACCAGCGTTGGATGTTTCTCATCTAACTGTCTCCTATCAAAACAATATTGTTTTATCAGATTGTTCTGTTATCATTCCTCAAGGAGTAATGCTGGGTATTATTGGTCCTAATGGTGCGGGAAAAACTACATTTATTAAATCGATTTTAGAATTGATTCCCAAAAAGGATGGCAATGTTTTTTTGCTTGGTAAAACATTGGAATATGTTCGTAATAAGATTGGCTACGTTTCTCAACGTAGCAGTGTTGATTGGGATTTCCCGTTAACAGTATTTGATATGGTGTTGATGGGTTGTTATGGAAAACTAGGATGGATCAAACGACCAGGCGAGCGTGAACAGTTACAAGTACGGCAGGCGCTTGTTGCAGTTGGTCTTGATAATTATGCTAATCAGCCAATTGGTGTTCTATCTGGTGGTCAGCAGCAACGTGCATTTATAGCTCGTGCATTAGTGCAAGATGCTGATATTTATTTTTTAGACGAACCATTTGCAGGTGTTGATGCACCAACTGAAAAAATTATTATTGAGTTGTTTAAAAAATTACGCGATGAAGGTAAAACAATAATAGTGGTCCATCATGATATTTTGACGGCTCCTACATATTTTGATTGGGCGGTATTGTTAAATAAAAAAGTTATTGCATATGGGCCTATACAGCAAGTTTTAACTCAGCAAAACTTTGCCCAGGTTTATAGCAATAATTTCACTATTACCTCGTGGAGTGCAAAGCAGGAAATGAGTAATAAGTGATAAATTATACACTACTCATTGTGCTCCAAGGAGCGGTTCTTCTTGGTATCACATCGGGAGTATTAGGATGTTTTGCATTGTTGCGTCAACAAAGTTTATTAGGTGATGCGATATCACATGCAGCATTACCTGGTATTGTGATAATGTTTTTATGTACATATAGTAAAAACCCTTGGGTTTTATTGTGTGGTGGCTCAATAGCGGGTGTTATTGGTGTCATCTGTATGCATTATGTGTGTGCTCATACAAAACTTAAAAAAGATGCAATTTTAGGAATTATTTTATCGGTTTTTTTTGGATTAGGTCTTGTTCTGATGACAGTCGCACAAAAAACTCCTGTAGCAAGCCAGACGGTTTTAAACAAATTTTTGTTTGGTAATATTGCAACGTTACTTATGCAAGATGTTCAGCTTATCATTTTGATGTCAGGTTTTATTTTTTGCATGCTTTTTTTGTTCTGGAAAGAATGTGCACTGTATGTTTTCGATGATACACTCACGCGCGCGATGGGATTTAATGTAAAAATTATAGAAGCAATCCTGACCGTATTATTGGTGCTTGCTATTGTGATTGGGTTACAAACAGTTGGGGTAGTGCTTATGAGTACTATGCTTATTGCTCCTGCGGCCGCTGCTCGCCAATGGACGTGCAGATTATCGCATATGATGATGCTGGCGGGTTTTTTTGGTGGATTTTCTGCTGCTATAGGTGTGTGCCTAAGTTCTATGATTGATCATGTGCCAACGGGACCAACCATTGTGATTGTTGTAAGTATAATTGTGTTTTTTTCCCTTATGGGTGCGTCTCAGCGAGGAACTGCATGATCTATGGTTTACATGGAGAACTTATTCTGATTGCTGTTATGACCGCAATCACCTGCTGCTTGCCTGGAGTTTTTTTGGTACTACGTGGTGTGGCAATGATGAGTGATGCAATCAGCCATGCAATATTGCTGGGTATTGCAATTATGTTTTTACTTGTAAAGCGACTTGATTCGCCATTGCTGATTGCAGGTGCGGCATGCACGGGGATATTAACGGTAATGTGCACTGAAATGATTATAAAAAGCAAACGGCTCAAGCAAGATGCGGCAATTGGCCTTATTTTTCCTTTATTTTTTTCCATCGGTGTAGTTTTAATTTCCCTCTATGCACGTAATGTGCACCTCGATATTGATATGGTATTGTTGGGGGAATTGGGTTTTGCTCCATTTAATCGCATAATTATTGGCGCTGCCGATTGTGGGCCTTGTGCATTGTGGGTTGTGGGGGCGGCATTATTACTCAATATTGGTTTTATGCATCTTTTTTATAAAGAACTCGTTATAACTACTTTTGATGCAACATTGGCAACTATGGCCGGTTTTACACCGGCTTTCTTTTATTATGGTCTCATGATCATAACGAGCATAACGGCGGTGACTACCTTTGATATTGTCGGCTCAATAATGGTGGTGGCATTGATGATAACACCAGCAGCTACGGCGTATTTAATAACTCATCGGGTCAGTGACATGATCATTTTAAGCCTTATTTTTGCAAGCCTTTCAGCCATTTTTGGCTATTTTGCTGCTTTTTTGGTAGATGTCTCAATAGCAGGATCCATTGCATGTATGACGGGGATGTTCTTTGTGGGAGCGCTGGCGAGCCAAAAAATGTTTTCTAATTGACAATTTCAATAAATATTCTACTATTAATATGAGACTCTAAGATTTAGACAAGATATTCTTTGGGAGGAGTTATGAATAAGGAATATGGAGCCCTGTTGATGGCTTCTTTAATATCGAGCACATTATTGTTTTCTATGCATAATGCGCCTAAATTTATTTATTATGGATCTAAAATTCTGGCAACAAGTGCTCTTCCTTTTGTTACGATGAGCATTTTACATAAAGCAGCAAAAGCTACAGAAGAAGAAATAGCAAGTCTACCAGATGTGAAGTCAAAATCTCCAATAGTTTGCGAATGGGCAGAAGATATTATAGGAAAAGCAGGTGGTTCTCAATATGATATTTCCCTGAAATATGGAGAACAGTGGGCATCTGGGTCACATAAAAATAAAAAATATATCAAGCTTCCATTTACAGAAAGTTTACTTCTTGAATCTGCTTTAAAGCAACGAAGAAACGCAAATCTTCGGCAAAAAATGACTTTCTTTGAAAAATTTAAGGAAGATTTTTTCGGATCATCTGACGAAGCTGTAATAACCAATTATGATCAATATATTGATGAATCCAGTATGGTTTTAAGGCATGAAATAGGTCATGCTGTTGCAAATGATGCGGAAAATGCACAACGGATGAAACTAGGTATTCCTGTTGGGCTAGAAACGATATGTTTTGGAGCTACCTATACTTTTAATAAATTATGTAAAATTTCACCACCAAAAACAATAATGAAATCATTGGGGCGTTCTGTGCTTGTTTTTGGGGGGATTATTCCTAAGGCACTCTGTTTTCCACATATTTATTTTGCCTATTCTAGGTATCTAGAAACAGAGGCTGATAAATTTTCATGCGAAAATGCAGAAACGATAAAAGAACTTGAAGCATTTCATGGCCGTCGTAAAAGACACCAGACAGATTTTGAGAGGCAATGTCATTTGGAGCAATTGGTTCATAAAGAACTAACAGAAGCAGACCTGCGTTCGAAACATAAGAAATTTGATCCATGTCATCCATATCCAGCAGATCGTGCGGATATGGTTCAAAAATACATTAATGAATGGGATATAAAGCATCCTGGGGATAAGCACTAACTTCATTTTGCGTTATTTCAAGAAATACCGTATAATGAGCTATATATTTGTCGAAAAATACAGAATTTACACATATTTTTAGTTTTTTAGGATGTTGTCATGCCAGTACCGAAACGGAAACGCTCCCGAGCTCGTCGTGATTCTCGCTTTGCAAATAAGGGTATTAAAGTAAAAGCAATCACTGGTTGCGCTAATTGTAAAGACCCAATTGCTCCTCATGCTGCCTGCCAAAACTGTGGTTTTTATAAAGGTGTTAAAGTTTTAGCAACTAAAGCTGATAGAAAAGCAAAACGCCTTGTGGTTAAAGCTGCAAAAAAAGCAACGAAAAAAGCATCATCAAATGAGTCACAATCTGAGTAATATAGAATTCTATTCTTGCTCTTTAATGGGGTCTCCAACAGGAGCAAAACATATGTTGGGGTTACAATGATTGCGGTTGATGTAATGGGTGGTGACTATGCCCCACAAGAGGCTGTTCAAGGCGCATTAGTCGCGGCAAAGATGGGTGTTCCTGTCATTTTATTTGGCAACCAGGATAAAGTAATGCTGCTTTTATCGCATTACTATCCTCGTTGGCGATCTCTTGCTATAGAGCTAGTCCACTGTTCTGATGTTATCGAAATGGATGAAGATCCGCTCAGGGGAATATTACGTAAAAAAGATTCCTCAATAGTGCGAGCTTTACAAGCAGTACATTCTGGAAAAGCCCAGGCGTTTGTGTCTGCAGGTAATTCTGGAGCGGTGGTTGCAGCAGCAACCATTATTGTCGGTAGAGTTTCAGGTGTTCATCGTCCAGCAATTGGTGCATTTTTGCCTACCAATCATGGTTCTCTTTTTTGTCTCGATTTAGGAGCAAATCCCGATTGCAAACCCGAATATATGGTTCAATTTGCGCATATGGGGTATGCATACACTCGTTTGGTTAAGCATATTGCTCAGCCGCGTATTGCATTGCTTTCCAATGGTCATGAATCATATAAAGGATCTGCGTTAGTTAAAAAAGCGTTTGAGCTTATATCGCAAACGGATCTTGAGTTTGTGGGTAATATTGAATCGCGCGATATTTTTTCTGGGCGTGCCGATGTTATTGTGACTGATGGATTCACCGGAAATGTGCTTCTGAAAAGTATCCAAGGAACAGCAAAAGCTGTTATGGATTGGATGAAAGATGAAGCTTCTCGTTCACTCTTTTTAAAAGTTATACTTGGTTTAACGTATCCATTGATCGGGCGTATAAAAAATAAAATCGATTATGCTCGTACTGGCGGAGCGCTTTTATTGGGTGTTAATAAGCCGATTGTGATTGCACATGGTTCTTCCAAGGAAGAAGCGATTGCACAGGCAATTTTGTTTGCAAAAAAAACAGTAGATGAAAAAATTATACCAACGTTTAATGAAACTTTAAAAGTGCTTTTGGAAAAAAGCGCTACTAAAATTAAAACAATGCAGCAAGCGCCGACTGTAGCACAGCAAGCGCAATTATAGATGCTTTTCTTTTTTGATTAAGTATGGTATATACCTTGCTGTAATGTATTATCTTGAAACGTTTTCATGGAGTTATCAGTATGGCTGTTCAAAAAACAAATTCAGTATTCGGAACAATCTCCCGTACAATACAAGCGCAAAGTAAACCGCTGAGTATTGTATTTTTTTGTGCTCTAGGGCTTGCTGCATCATCTTTTGTGTATAAATTATGGTCAGCGAAAAGAGAGCGTGCAGCGCAATATGATTTCAGTGCTTTAATGACGGAATACGAGACAGTATCCCAGGAAAAAAATCCTGAATGGGATGGATTGCTTGATAAATTTGAAAAAAATTATGAAAAGCATGCAAGTTCATCTCTGCTTTCTTACTATTTAAGTTATAAAGTACGTATTTTATTGAATCAAAATAAACGAGATGAAGCGCTTGCAACATTAGATACAATGATTGATGCTATGCCAGGATCACCGATGCTTTCCTTGTACGAAATGGAAAGAGCTTTAATTCAGCTGGATAGTGCTGATGAAGCTATCCAATCAACAGGTCTGAATACATTAATCAGTTTGGCACATGATGTTCATAATAAAAATCGTGATAGTGCGCAATTTTATTTAGGTCGTTACTATTGGGTGAAAAATGATATTGACGCTGCGCGTGCAATATGGCAACAACTTGTTGATGAGCAGCGCGATGAAAAATTGGCACCCTCTCCGTGGGTACACCAGGTACAAGATAAACTTAACATCACGATTGTTTAATGAGATTTAAATGGATAAAAAAGTACGTGTTCGCTTCGCACCTTCTCCAACAGGGCATTTGCATATCGGCGGACTGAGAACAGCATTATTTAATTGGCTTTTTGCGCGTCATCATGGTGGCGCGTTTTTACTTCGCATAGAAGATACCGATTTTGAGCGTTCAACGCAGGAATACCGCGACTCAATATTGCAATCATTTGCATGGACTCAACTAGCGCATGATGAAGAAATTGTAACGCAAAGTGAGCGTATAGCAGAACATCAAAAAGTTGCGCAGCAATTAATTAAAGAAGGCAAAGCTTATCGCTGTTTTTGTTCACCAGAAGAAGTGGTGGCAAGATATGGAAAAGCAACTGATGGTGATGCATTTGTTATGTATGATGGACATTGCAGAGACCGCATTGAGCAGGCAAACGACAGTGTAAAATCCCATGTTGTTCGTTTTAAGTTGCCACAAAATCGTCAAGAAATTTCTTTCGATGATCTTATCAAAGGAAAAATATCATTCGCTCTCGATCAGTTGGATGATTTTATTATTCTACGGTCTGGCGGATTTCCGATGTATAATTTTGTGGTGGTTGTTGATGATGCATTTATGGGCATCACGCATATTATTCGTGGTGAAGAGCATATTGTTAATACACCAAAACAGATTTTATTGTATGAAGCTTGTGGATATGATGTTCCACGATTTGGACATTTGCCACTCATTTTAGGCCCTAGTGGTGATAAACTCAGCAAGCGAGATGGTGCAACATCGGTGATAGAATATCGCAAAGAAGGATACATTCCGCAGGCACTTTTGAACTATCTTGCTCGTTTGGGATGGTCACATGGTGATCAAGAAATATTTTCATTATCAGAGCTTATCGAATATTTTTCTTTAGAAAAAATTGGTACAAAAGGTGCAATTTTTGATTTCGAAAAACTAGCATGGGTAAATACCGTCTATCTTAAAGAAATGACGGAAGAACAAATTCTCGATGCAATTATTTCCGATGTTAATACTCACTTTTTAACTGATCAATGTGTAACGAGAACTACTGAAGAAGTTAAGCGAGTTATTGCATTGTATAAAGAACGGGTTAAAACGTTAAAACAAATGATGCAAGAAATAGATCTTGTATTTAATGGTACGCGCGAGCGCCATCAAGAAGATATGCAAAAATGGATTTCGGCTGATTCATATCAGCATTTAGATGCAATTATCAATGCTCTTGAAAAAATTGATATCTTTACTCATGATGATTGTGCGGTAGTCGCAAAAGAAGTGGCAGCGCAATTAGGTATTAAATTAGTAACTTTATTGCAACCTATTCGTTTGGCATTATTGGGCAAAGCATCAGGTCCTGGTGTGTTTGATTTGTTGGCAGTAATTGGAAAAGATGACGCAATCGGGCGTTTAAAAGCGTTCTGCCAAGCCTTATAAATTATCTATTACATTTCATCAGTTCTTTGGTCTATCATGACTTTATTACTATGAAGAATGGTAAGTAATCTTGATAAAGGATCGATATGAAAATAGCGTTATTATTTCCAGGATATGGCAGCCAATTTGTTGGGATGGGCAAAGAATTCTATGATGAATATCGTGTGGTTCAAGAATATTTTGAAGAAGCATCCAATTGTTTAAACATCAATTTTGTAAAATTATGTTTTGCTTCTTCGGATGTAGAATTAGGGAAAATGGCCAATGCATATACATCGTTATTTTTAATAGGATCTTCTATATACGCGGTCCTAAAAGAATATGAAATAGATCCTGATATTGTTGCCGGATATAATAATGGCGAAACCACTGCATTATTTGCAGCGGGCTGCTTTAGTTTGCCTGATGGTTTATATTTATTAAATAAATTTTGTTCTTTTTATCAAGAATTTATCGATCAAAATGACGTAGATGCATTACATATTTCAGGCGTTGCTACACAACAACTTGAAGACATGTGCAAAAAAATAAGTGTTGATGAAAATAAAATTTTTATAGCGATCTATAATAGTCCCACCGATCATGTGGTTACAGGAAGCAGGACCAGTTTATCACAATTACAAGATATGATTGATCTTACCCCACGATCCGATACTCTTGGCATGGGGACTTCAACGAAGAATAGCGTAGTTGAGCACAAAATGGATTATCTCAGTCCGGAAATTGGATTACATTCACCTTTGATGAATGAAGTGGTCAGTCTTTTTAAAGACTATCTTGAGAAAGTTGATTTTAAAGATCTCAAAATACCCATGATTAGTTGTATTGATGGAGAAATAATTACTGTAGGCGTTGATGTAAAAGAACGCTTTATTCGACATATTGATTTTCCGCTTGATTTTGCTCGTACGATTAAACGTTTGATAGATTATGATTGTATAGTAATTGTAGGGACTGATGATAATCTATCTCAGTTGATTAAGCATTATTATCCAGAAAAGAGGGTGATATCAATTGCAAAAAAAGCTGATATTGATACATTAAAAGAGATAATAAGTTCTCAAGTTTAAAAATTTTTGAACAAGTAAGAAAAATAAAAACATTTAATCGATAAGCAGGATTATTAATGGTGATTGAAATGAATGAGACGGCAAGTAAAATCACTTCTATTATTGCAGAGAAATTGCATATTGATACTTCGGCGGTAAATCCGCAATCTACACTACAAGATCTTGGCGCAGATTCTCTTGATATGGTTGATATTATTATGAAGATAGAAGAAGAATTTGGTATTGAAATCAATGATGAAGATGCTGAAGGTCTTGGCAATGTTCAGGACGTTATTAATTATGTTCATGCATTGCGTATGAAGTAAGATGCATGCATGATGAGATTAAAAAATAGTGTCATATATATTTCCTTTTTAGTGATGATATATGGCAATTTTTACGCGATCAATCCTGAAAATCCTATTATTGTTATAGATAAGACTCCCTTATATGCTCGCCAATCAAAGCTTGGATATGCAATAACAGTTATTAATGATATGGGTGAAAAACCTGTGTCAGAATGGCTTGGACGTACTTCGGTTTCTACAGAAATGTCTAATGTTGTTTATTTTATGAAGACTGTGGCTCGTCATATTAATTCTGCCGATCAATCTGAGCGAGATAAGATTGCAGAATGGTCAACAAACCATTTTTTACTGCAACAACATTATTCCACATCGTCCTCTATTCTTTCTGAAGAACTTCTCTTTATGGATAATCAGCAGCTCAGTTCTTTTGCTACAGACTGTGAAGTAATACAAAAGGTTGTTCCTAATTTTACTACAGCATCTGTTGTAAAAATGGCTTTGCAAGAAAGAACTGCGCCACAGGAGAAAAAGATCGTAACAGATTTTAGAGAGCAGCTTGAAAAGCCATTGTTGAAGCTTTGTTGTGAAGAACAGAACCTGAACAAAGTAGAGTCTCTGAACAAAGTAGAATCTTTGAATAAAGTAGAATCTTTGGATAAAGTAGAGTCTTTGGATAAAGTAGAGTCTTTGAATAAAGTAGAGTCTTTGAATAAGGTAGAAGAGTTTAATAATACAGGATATCAAAACAGATCTTGGAGTAGCGTAATAAAGCCATCACTATTATGCGTTGCAATTGTGATAGTGATGTATTATTGTTATAGCCAACGCTGCGCGTGAAGTAAAAATTATTCATATTTTTTTGAAAAAGATGCTTATTTGAACATAAGCGTCTTTTCTCTTATGTTTCTATAGAATTTTTTGTTTGAAGTATAATTTTGATATGTGTGTTTCTCATGCATTCAGTGATTCAATCTTAGACATGCAGCGATGATATAAAAGCAAACACGTAATCAAGCACGAAATGCTAATAATCATAGACGCTCCACAAAAAAACACTATTTTATTGGATATAGAAGAAGGTTCTATTGTAATGGGTTTTGGTGTTTTAGTACTTATTGTTTCTGTAATAATTGCTATATCGGTTTGATCAGATTTTTTGGATGAGGCAAGAAAAGTAATAGGATCGTAATATACAAGTATTGGCTTATGTGCATTAGGGAAGTTGTCTATATAAGGATCATGCGTAAACCGCTTTATTGCCGTCCCTTTGGGATAAAATAATTTAAGAGTTATAACGACTGGGCGAGGATATTTTTCTTGCAGTTGCTTACAAAAAAAATCTGTTTCATCAGAGCGATCCTCAGGATTCTTGAAAGGGACAATTGCTTGAGATATTTCATATGTTGTTAAATCTGACTTAATAGCGCAATCTGCATTTTTTAATTTTTTTCCAATAAGACTTAAGCATCTTTTCTGCTCATTGTAAACTAGTTTTTTAATCGTATGATCTGTGTTGACTGCAGATACGGTAACATCTATTTTTTCTATTGTATCTATAAAAAACCAAATCGGTTCAGATAGGGGGCTACCCCTACCACTTTCATCTATGCGCATCAGCATGGAGAATAGATCGTCTTTTTTTTTGATATCACTACTTTGAGTTTGACTGCTGGTGATATAGCAATTCATTATAAACAACATGGGTATTATAAAAACTATTTGTATTTTCATGGATTTAAGTGTGCATCGCTCTTGTATTTTAGTCAATAGGTAATGATATATAAGATATCACTAAAATGCCATTCCGCCTTTTAACCAGATACTCGCCTGCCCCATAGTGGTGTTTGTTGGTTGATAACAGTTGCGTGTATTGATACCCTCAAATTCAATTTCGGCGCCAATGCCGAAATATGGTGTATAGATTAATATATTCGGGCAATTTAACCATGCATAAGAAAAATTACAGAAAAATTTCTGTGTTATGAGTAATGGCGATGCAGCAGATTTTACATTAATATCATTCGTGTTTATAAACACAGGGAATAATCCGTCAGAAATAATGGGACCTGTTTCGTAAATAGTTGCAAGGCTTTCTGTTGTGTTATCGGGTTGTTGCGTTATTGGGTTGGCAGCAAACTGTATCCCTTTTAAACCATATTTATTTGGTGTAATACAATCGCGTAAAGAAATTTTTTCTTTACTTCTAATCCATCCATTGTAGCCAATATCAAAAGTAAAATCGTTGTATTTATATGCAAACATGAACACCATATCAGCTACAATGCTGCAATGGACATCACAATCAAGCGTAGTAAAATTAACCACCGGCAGAATGTTTTCGGTGAATATTCCATTTTGATCAAATTCTTTTGCTAAAATATAACGGCTGAAAAAACCATTTTTACATAAATCGAAAGAACGAGTTTGACGTGCTTTTAACATGTTGGTGAAATTAGCTTCAACCCACATTGCAAGTTCTTGTTCGCCATCTTTTTCCCATAATCTGGTGTGGCCAGTAAATCCTAATCCAATACGCCAATTTTTTCCGCATCCTACACGTGGCTCAAAAAAGAAAACACCTTTTGGTCGCGATCCTGTGGGTGCTGATGCACGGAAATTAATTCCCATATGTGATCGTTCTTTACTGATAAAATCATATCCAAAAACCATCTCAAATGCAGCAACGCCACTGAGTGTTTGTACGCCACAAATTTTTCCGAACTTTAATTTTTCAACTTCACCAAAATCGTATAAGCCTTTCATTGCTTGAGTGTATGAATCATAGGGAGGATTTACTACATCTTCTGCCATGTAGCCGGCAGGATATGGTGTATTTTCATCATCTTCAATAATGCAATCGCTTAATTTTAAATTCCACTGCGTCCATACTGCAGGTGCACGTAATTGCACATACAATCCTCTGACCCATTTATCAAAACCGATGTAAAGTGCCATATCAAAAATGAGATTACGAATGAGCGGTTTAAAAAAGGCATCACTTGCAAATGCAGGTGACAATCCAAAATAATCTGCAAGTAATTCATTAGTATCTTGGCGTCCTTCAATTTCACTGCCTGAAAGTGAGAACGTATCGGAATTGAAGAGCGCAAGTGAAATGTTTTTTGGTCGCAATGATTGATTATATTCGGGTGTGAATGAAAAGGTAAAATAGTTTTTTTGTGGATCATATTGATGAATAAATGGATGCCAGCCAACAAGATCGCGCGCTGCGTTCATATCTTGTGATCGTGGACTGAAAAATGAAATGCCTCGCAGTTCTTCTGATGAATAAAGGTGTAGTGATGTCAATGATGTTATGAGTAATATAATTATCCTATTTTTTGTAATCATGACACCTCCTTTATATCTTGTTATTACTGTAGAATGTATTGAGCGTCAAAGACAAGAGATTTGCTTTTTGGAGATGGTTGCTACAGAGTCTAGCTTCACAATAGCGTAAAGCTAAGCAATTATTATTTTTGTGCGCGTGCTTTTTTTTGTATCGATTCAAGCAATTCTTTTTCATTAGCATCAGACCATAGTGCCATCGATGGATCTTGCTTATCAATTTTAGCATCAACAAATGCTGCTATAGACTCCAAAGTAATAGGCTTACTTACTTGAGTAATTTCTTGTGGTGTTAAGAAATTATTTGCAAGAGCATTCATATTTGTTGATTGTTGTGGTGTTGAAGAGAAGGTGAGCGTTTGCATGCTTGTGCGTAAAAAATTGACTTCATCAAAATCCTTTATGGCGAATACGGTTTGATAAATGTTGTTATTCAATTCAAAGGCTACGTATACATTCATACCGATTCTGCTTGTTTTAATGTCTTGAGATGTAAGAGCAGCATATTGTAATACTGGCTGTTCTGAGCCTCTATTATTTGTACCAGCTATACCCTGTGTATGGATAATAAGATTATGTATTGGTAATCTTTCAGTTCCCAGTTGAACACCGGTCAATGTATTAACAACAAATGTTTGTGGATATGCTTTTCCATTAAGATGGATAAAGTTAAACAAAAACAATGGCAAGTTCGTATTGGTTTTGATTTCTTTAAATACATTGAGGGCTTCATGGTGTGGCGTAATACTTTTGGGAGAAGGTATCACGATTGCTGTATTATTTTGCATCCTTTTGTTTGCTAAATTAAGTAAGACATTAATACGAGATGTGTTAATAACCAACATATCAAGAGGCGTTTCACTGAAATCTATCGGTTTATTTTCAATTTCATGTGCTTTAACCATGGTGCGTGTAAGAACTTTTGTTTTTTTATTTAATGGTGTTGCTTCAAAAAAGCCAGCACCAGGAAAACGAACAAATGGATTGCTTTGTTCAACTTGTTGATCTTGTTGAGGGTTACGTGGATTTTTTTCAATGCTCAGAGTTTTAATGATTTTTATAATAGGATCCTGTCTTTTTTCCTTTCTTTTGACATATTCTTCTGGATTAGTGAAAAACATCCTAAGAAGTCTAAAAAATTCACCAAAAGGTTTTTTTCTAGAACTGTATGTGCTTGCTTCATGGGTACCTGCAGCAGATACAATATAATTAACATCAAGAGATGACAGCGTTTCATTAACAAAACTTTGATTAGATCCGCCAGCAAAACAAGAAATATAGTATATAAATGCAGTATTAAGATGATGGTCAAAGTATTTCATTAATTGAGCAAACTGTGCTCCAGTTATGCCAGCAATTTGAGCTGATTCTGGTATCAGTTGCGAATCAGGCCATGATGATTTTCCTTGTAGTTGTTTTTCATATTCTTTTACCTTCGATTCTATAGTTGATCTTGCCATAGGTTTTCCTGTGTGATCCGTTACCGTCATTCTCGGATTGGCAAGAGCTGATTTAAACTTTTTTAATTGGCTTCTGATAGGCCCTACGGTCAGATAGGCAGGATGCCCATGTCCAGAAATATATATCAACCATGGTGTATCTTGTTCGGGAGCAATTAATTCTCCGTTTCTTTTTTGTGGGATAAATATTGCAGTTAAATCAGATATAAATCGTTCTTGATTAAATGGAACTGATTGTTGTGCGTGCAGTTCGTGCAAAAGATTATCGGTGGTTAAATTCGTAACGGAATTAAGAATCGTAGAATTAAATCCGCATACTTTTGCTTGATCAGATACATCAAAATTAAGGGCATTTGCTAAATTCAAGCGAATATATTCTTTGGGTATGATAAGAACTAAAGGTGTTGTTTTATGGAAATAACAATTGAAATTTTGAAGATTGAGACTGTTGATAGCAGGTAATAATTGAGGATTTACCGTTGGCATAGGTTGTCCGGGATGCTGCTTAATTTGAAGGATAATTTCCAAGATGTTACTGGTCATTATGATAGGAGCAGCTTTTTCAGAAAGTCCATGAACTGCATCATTCACCATAGCGCCAACTCGCGTTTGGAGAGTTTCAGATTTTCGTGGATCAAGCAGTAAAATGAGATTGTTGGTCACAAAATGATCGGCTAATGGTGTAACTTGTGGCAATTGTTCACTTTTTTTTGTATGAACGGGAATTTGTTGCGTAATTGGTTTGCCTGGTGGTGCTTGTTTAACTGGTGCAATTGGTCGAACTGGAGGTTTTTGTTGAGGAGTGCGAGCTTGGCGCTTTTTTTGCCGTGTTTGTGCAGGAGTAATTGGTGCTTCTGGTTGAGTACGTGGTACAGGTTGTGGTGAAATTATTGGTTGCCCTGGAGGAGCTTGTCTGAGTTGTGGCACAACAACAATATTTTTAAGCGATGCTAAAACTGGCATATCTATCTGATTATTACCGGTCAATGGTGCGTGCAGGTTTGCTCCCGCTTCAAGCAATGCTTGTGTTTGAACACTGGAAAGATTTAAAGATGTTACAAAATTAATAAACCCTTGAGTGAATGTATTATTAATGACAACTTTATTTGAGGGCATTTGCGTACGAATGATGCTTAATGCATCAGCATATGATTGAGGTTGAGTAACGCGTTGTTGAGATGCTATTACAGGTTGAGGAGCTAGTTGCGATTTGGATTTGACTTTAGCAACCCTTGCATCCATGCTGTATAGGGAAAATATGAGCATGATCGGTAGAATATTTTTAAAAAACTGCATGAAAATCCCTCATGAGCTATTCTTATTTTTGTTTTTGTTTTTCTGCTCGGTTCTGTATTGTTTTCAATAATGCTTTTTCATCTGCTTCTGACCATATCGCCATCGATGGATCTTGTTTATTAATTTTAGAATCAATAAAATCAGCTATTGATTTTAATGTTATGGGTTGTCTAAGTTGAGCAATTTCTTGTGGTGTTAAGAAATTCCTTGCAAGAGCGTTCATATCAGTTGTTTGCGCAAAGGTTATTTCTCGGATGTTTTTGAAAAGACTATAATCAGGTTCAAGATCTTTTATTCCCAATATGGATTGATAAATAACACCATTCAACTCAAAGGCAATATGTATATTTGCACCTATGTTGCCAGGTTGTATATCTTCAGATGTTAATGGTGTCAATTGTATGAGAGGAGTGTTTTTAGCCGAGGAATTATGTCCAGCTATTCCTTCTATTTGAATAATCAAATGATGAATGGCATTTGATGTTTCGGGTAGCTTGGATCCTTGATACCAAACGCCTGTTAGGTTATTGACAACAAATGTTTGTTTATACAGTCTAGCATTAAGTTCTATCCAAGAGTTTAAGATTGATTGCAAAGAACCTTCAAGATTTATTTCCTTAAATACATATATTGATTCATATGAAGGAGCATTAGTTTTCGGTGAAGGAAATACCATTGAAAATAGAGGGTCTGTAAGACCTAAATTAAGCAAGACATTGATTCGTGGGGTATTAACTATCAACAATTGTATTTTTTGCTTGCTAAAATCAATAGCTTTATTTTCAATTTCATGAGCTTTAACAAAGGTATGTGTTAAAATTTTTGTCTTTTCACTGAGGGCAGATGCCACAAATGTACTAGCACTAGGAAAACGCACAAAAGGTTGATTTTGCTTATCTGTTTCGAGGACAACAGTACGGATAATCATTGGAATAGGATCTTTTCTTTTACCTTTCATTTGAACAAATTTTTCTGGTTGAGTAAAAAACATTCTCAAAAGTCTGAAAAACTCATCATACCGTCGACTTTGTAATTGTATGTCAGTTGTTTCTTCGTTAATGACTATCGCGATTGATGTAGGTCCTTCATGTACACCTTCAGTTGAAACAATAAAATTAACATCAAGAGAAGAAAGGACTTCATTAACAAAGCTTTGATTAGATCCGCCTGCAAAACATGTTGCATAATGTAAAAATGCCATGTTGAGATTTTTATTAAAAAATTTTATTAATTGTAGAAAGTTTTCAATATTCAGGCCTGCAACGCGAGCAGATTCTGATACAATCCGTGAATCCGGCCAGGATGATTTTCCTTGCAATACTTTTTCATTGCTCTTTATGGCAGATTGATTCAAGGCTATCATTTTTTTTGGAATATCTGTATTGTTTTTATGGGAAATATTAAGAGCATCTTGCCAAATAGTAAGTCTTTTTCCGTTTTCTACTAATTGTTTTCTGATGTTTCCTATTGGTTGGCTTGGTGAACCATGTCCTGTAAGATACATAATCCATTGAGTATCTTCTTTCAAAGAAATCAATTCATTATTCTTTTTTTGAGGAGCAAATAACAATATGAGTTGTTGAGTAAATTCTTCTTCATCTATTGAAACTGAAAGTTGTTGTTCTATTTGCTTCAGTAAAGAATCAGCTGTTATATTTGCAGCTGAAGTAATAATATTCGGATTAAATCCACAAGCTCTTGCTTGCTGACTGATTGTGAAGTTTATAGTATCAGTAAAATTAGTATCTATATATTCTTTTGGTATTACTAGAACTAGTGGTGCTGATTTATGAAAATAGTAGTTAAGCGTTTTACTATCAAAATCTATGTGGCTCATGAGAATTAAACCATTAGATTTTATGCCTGTGAGATTGTATGATCGAAGCAATGTTCCTGCCAAGGCATCTCTTTGTTGATAATCAACAGTTCGTAATTTTTGCAAATCGTTGTTACTTATCTTTTTTCTATTTTTGAGAATGTTTTCCAATATATTGCTTGATATTATGATGTGGGCAGCTTGTGCATAGAGTGCAGCAATGCCCGCTGGGGTCATAGCGCCACCTATCTCTGATTCACTTTCATTTGGATTAAGAATAATGATTGCATCATGGGTGATAGAATTCTTTTTAATAGCTACATTTTGTTCAATAGATGTAGCTGGCATGATGGGCTTAGTTGGCAAAGTTATTTTGATCGGTGTGGTTGATACAATTGGTCGCGTTGGTTGTTGGGTTGGCTGTGTAGGATTTGATTGAATAATTGTTGGAATGCTATTTTGTAAGGATGATAATATTTGCTTATTTGTTTGATCATTGCTTGTCAATGTTGCATGAAGGTTTACCCCCGCTTGCAGTAATGCTTGTGTTTGAATATCGGAAAGATTTAATGATGTTACAAAATTAATAAATTCTTGGGTAAATGCGTTGTTCATTAAAACTTTGTTTGACGGCATTTGTGTTCTAATGATATTAAGAGCTCCAGCATATGATTGCGGTTGTGTTCTGGGTATATTCGGTTCTGTGATTGGTCTGGAGATAGGTTGAGTTTGTACAGGTTTTCGGGAAGGGCGTGAGGTTGTACGTGTTTGTGATGCAGTTCTACGTTTAGCAACTCGAGCCTGCATAGGACTTAGGGAAAATATGAGGATGATCGATACAAATTTTTTAAAAGATGTCATATAAAACTCCTTTGTTTTTTCTAATATAAAATAGCAAAGGAGACTTAAACAAGAGATCTTTCAACATAATTTTTCAAAATAATTTTTGCATACCTACCAAGAAACGCCACCTTTGAGCCAGATTGTCCAAAATGAGAGTGCGCAGTTGATACATTTATCATCGCCGATTGCAGGAGGAGGACCTGCTTGTCTACCAAATTCAATTTCAGAACCAAGACCAATATTAGCATCTGCCCTACCATATGTGGTAATGATATGGTTATAATGTGTAAATATTTTATGAGAGAATCCACTGGTTGCGGCGCTATTGCAATCAATATCAAATGAACTGATAAAAACGGGTTGAATAGATGTGTTTATCTGGTTAGTAATGGTAAGATCATTGGTTGATGCAACAACACGTTGATTGTCACCTGCAAATGCTAGTTGTGGAAAATCTATTCCAGGATTTTTAAGAGCATTTTGAATTTGTATATCGCGTTGGGTTGGATTTGTACTTACGCCAGCTTTTGGTAAATTAGCGCCATAATTAATGGTTGCTTTTGTTTGTGTTGCAGCAAGCGGTATAGGTGTGCCAATAGGTGAATCATCAGGATTATTTTGTTCTCCAATAAAACCATATACTTGGGCATCGCCTTTTATTGCCCATGTGCGTTCTGGAAAATGACATCTATTTTTTATTGATATACTTTCGCATCCGCGCTTCCATGCATTGTAACCAAAGGTCCAATAATTGTTTTTATGAGTATATGTACAATATAGTGCTACATCTGCTTGTACGCTAACTTTTACTAGCACATCATAGGTAGTAAGATTAATAATTGAAGTAACTTGTCGATCGAATTGTGCAATTGAACGTGTATCATTTCCCATTAAATTATCTGTGTTTGAAGTCATTTTTTCTGCAAGCATGTATCGACTATTTGGTTTTCCTTTTAAATCAAATGAGCGGCGCTGATGAGATCCAAACATATGGTTTATTAAGAAATTCATATAAAAATCGACTCTTTCTTCTTCTATTTTATTATCCCATACCAGTGCATGCGCAGTAGCTCCAATTCCTAATTCCCAATGATGTTGATTGCCTACAATTGGTTCAAAAAGATATATTCCTTTTGGTCGATTACCTAATGGAGCTGCAACTTGCATTTTTACTCCAATATGATGGATATTTTTTATAAAATGATCATAGCCAAAATTTGCGCGCAATTCTGCGCAATGTGTTGCGCGTAAAGAGCACGGAGACATTTTACCAAAACGTAAGGGTTGAAATGTTAAGTTAGCTATATCCGGCATACGATATCCAGAAATATATTGCATGAATCCAGTTAAAAGAACCTCGCGATCTACTCCTGCTGTATTAAAATATCCTGGAACATAATCATTTTTACCTTCAGTAATCACGCATTCTCTCATATTGAGATCCCAGTTGGTGTATACAATGGGTAGAAACAATTCAGCATATAATCCTTTTTTTACATTGTTAAAACTAAAAAAAGATTGCATTTCTACCACCACATTATTAACGCGTGGTCTGAAGCGAACCATGCTTCTAAAATCTGTTGGTAGGCCAAAATAATCGGCAAGCCATTCTTTTTGAGGCGCACGATTTTCTGTTTGACTTCCCGAAACGATAATAAAATCTTTCCATTCGGTATCGTCTTTGCCCGGCCATATAATGTCTTGACCGAATAAACATTGATTAATCCGTTCAGATCTAAAAGATGATTGTGCTTGTAGGGATAATGCATAGGTGCTATACAATGTTTCTGGTTCTGCACAATGTGTTACAAAATCACATCCTGCTACTTGACGAGGAATATTAAATCCTTGTGAACGTGGAGAGATAATGGTAATGACCTGGCTATTTTGAGGATGGATAGTGAAGGGAAGAAGGAGGAGGAGAAATAATTTTATACATCCTTCGATACATTTTACTTCGCTGCGACGCGTCGTAAAACACTCAGGACGAGCGGAAGAAGAAATTTTCTTACACACGTTTTTTCTCTCTTTATTCTTCTAAACCGCTCGTCCTGAGTGCATCGAAGATGTGTATCGAAGGATTGCGGTTTTAAAATTTAAGTTATTACCTTTTACGCGCGAGGTCCCCAACGGCGTGAAACAAATCTGGGATTAGCAAATTAATAAGTTGCCCCCGTTTTAATCCATAATCCCCATTGTGATGTGCAGCTTTGTGGATTATGTTCATCGCATGGTTTACAATTACGTTTTGTTCCATGTGCCCATTCAACTTCTCCACCAAAACCTAAATAAGGTTGCCATTGTGTTTTATCGCTCCATGTATATGAGAAATGATAGAATAATTTATTTGAAGATCCGCTTGTTTCAGCTCCATTAAAATCAAGGTCATTGCGAGTAATAAAGATAGGCGGTACCGATGTATTAATAAAATTGTCTGCAGTTGCCGGATTATTCGGTGTATAGATTAAACTTTGTGGAGTGCCAACAGTAGGATTTGTTTGAGCAGCTTGTGGAAAATCAATGTTGGGATTTTTTGCAGCATTATCAATAACTGTTTGGTCCGTTGTTCCTGTTGCAGGAAGATTTTTGCCTGCATGGATAGTAGCATTATCTTGTGTTGCAGAAAGAGCGATAAAGTTCGTAGAATTTGGGAGATATCCGAATATATGAGCATCGCCTTTAATGGCAAATATTTTTTCCTCAAAAGATTCGTTTTGGCGAAGTGTAATATTATCAGGTGATCTGCCCCAATAATTATATCCAAAATCAAAACTCCAATTACGGTGTGTAGCATTAAATAATAATACAATATCTGCTTGTATAGCGATGCTTACTTCTACATCAAGCGTGGTAATATTTGCAACGGGAAGCAGGTCATTATTAAATTGTGCGGATGGAACACTGCCATTTTCACCGCGCAGATTTACAGCAGGTGATGTCATTTCCATTGCAAGCATGTATCTACTTAATGTTCCTGCTCGGGTTAAATCAAATGTGCGTGCTTGACGTGTGCGAAAGAGATGAGTGATATTACAATCAATATAAAAACAACAATGACTTAATTCATCTCTGCTGCGCCAAAAATCATAATGTCCGTTTAAACCAAAACCAAGTTCCCAGAAATGACCATTTCCTACTAAAGGTTCAAATACATAAAGAGCATCAGGACGTAATCCAGTAGGCCATGCAATTTGCCCATTAAATCCTACATGATAGTTTGGTTTTGCAAAAAAATTCCATCCAACAGCGGTGCGAATTTCTGCCATACGACTTCTGACAAGACGTTCTGTGCTCATATGTGCAAAGTTCAGTTCTTGAAAAGTAATATTTTCAGTATTTTCTATTGTCAGACCATTTACAAAACCAGTAAAGCTATCAAGCATTTGATTGCGCATTAACCCACTCGGTGTAAAATAGCCAGGCATGCTATCATTAATACCAGGATTAATAATATTTTCTTGAATATTAAGATCCCAGCGCGTATGCGCAAATGGTGCATGTAGTACAAAATAAACTCCTTTTGCCCATGCATCAAGACCTATATAAAAACCAAAATCCAAAATAACATTATCAATAACTGGTTTAAAGTGAACTGTACTTTCAAAATCGGTTGGTAAATAAAAATAATCAGCGAGTAAATCTTGTGGTTGTCGGTTGGTGACTTGTGAACCGGAAATCTTCAGATGTTGTGCGCAACCATCTCCTATTAAATTATCACCAAATAATGTTCGTGTAATGACATGGCCGGCAAAGGTATGATTATATTCGGGCGTTAAACTAATAGCTCCATACACTACTTCCGGAGAACTATCTTTATTAATATAGTTTGTCCAACCAACAAGATCGCGTGCAGCGTTACGAGATATTGATCGAGTATTAAATGATGTGGCAACTGATTGTTCTGCATGAGCGGTTGAAATAAAAATGGAAGAAAAAGTGAGGAACGTTTTTAAATATTGTTTTTTCATATTTAATTTCCTTTTTTTTAGCGCTCAGCATTATAGCATCAGCATTAGCAGCTTTGATAAAAAAAGGCAATAATACCACAAAAAGGCTTAGCAAATAGCTAAGCCTTTTTTCAAACACAAAATTATATCTTAATCAAATGATACACCACCTTTGACCATGATGCCCCATTCAGATAATGCACAACTAATGCCATGATCACAACTGCTATCTTCATTTTGATCTTCATGACTGGTGTTGCCAAATTCAGCATAAAAACCAATGCCAAGATATGGAATCCAATCCTCACGATCTATCCAGGTATAACTAAAATGAGTGAATATTTTATTAGATGAACCGCGAGATTCAGCACCATGTATATTCAGATCATCCACCGTAATGAACACCGGTTGGATAGATGTTTGAATTTGAGTAGATCCTGCGATAGCGCTTACATTAATAACTGCAAAATCAGGATCAGAATTTGTGGATTTTGTTTGCGCAAATAGTGCGTTATCAACACCAAGATTGGTAGCAGGATTTCCAGTATCACCTGCTTTTGGTATATTTGTTCCTCGATGAATGGTTGCAAGGCTTTCAGTGGCTGAAAGTTTTATCGGAGCGCCAGTACCATCTACAAAACCGTATACTTGTGCATCACCTTTAAGTGCCCATGTATTTATAGGAAATACTGGTGCGCAATTAGAATCTTTTAATTCAATATCTTCATGTGACATTCCCCAATAATTATATCCAAGATCAAACGAGAAACCGCGATGTGTATAATTAAGCATGAAAACAACATCGCCTTGAACACCAATGCTTACATTTACATCACGGGTAGTAATATTTGCTACAGGAGAATATTCATCATTAAATTGCGAGAATGCTGCTGTTCCTATGCCACCTCCAGCAGCTTCAGAACTACCAAAAAGGTTTTCGGTTGGTCGTAAGTTCATTTTTGTTGCAAGCATGTAACGGCTATTTGGTCTTCCAATAAGATCGAAGGTGCGTGTTTGCGATGCATTAAATAAATGCGTTACATCTGCTTCAAAGACAAAATCAAGATGTTTTTCATCATCTTCACTTCGCCACATTGTCCAATGCGCTGTTAGGCCAGCGCCAAGTTCCCAATGTTTACCATTACCAACTTGTGTTTCGAAAATATATTCCCCATGAGGACGTTTACCGGTAGGGGCTGCAGCTTGAATGTTAAAGCCGAAATGATAATCTTCATTCAAGTAAATCCATCCTAATTCACCACGAAGTTCAGCAAATCCGGTCGTACTCTTTTTTTCACATGCAAACTTTGCTTTTAAAAGTGGCGTGGTAATAATTCCTGGAACCGTGATGGTGGTATTACCATTAAAAAATGATAATGCAGAATGCAATAAGGTGCTTGCAGGAACTTCATTGCTACTGAAAAAGCCCGGTGCATAGCCTATTGTTCCTTCTTCTTCTATCGATTCGCATGGATTAAGTGTTACGCGGTTATTAACAACGGGGCCATACACTCTAAAGTAAAGACCTTTAACCCATTCATCAAGTCCCACAAACAAATTAAAGTCGACTAAAAAATTTTGTACTTTTGGTGAGAAGGTGATGACACTTCTAAAATCGCGAGGGAGATAGAAGTTTTCCGCCATCCAATCTTTATTTACATCAAGAGATGCTGCAGTAGTTCCTGCAATAACGAGTGAATTACAGTTGGTAAGACTTGATCCAAAATAACATTCGAGCAATCCATCATTATTGAATGATTGATCATATTGTGGCGTCATGTTAAAAGTGCCATAAAATGATTCCATATCATATAAGTAGACATGATGGCTTGTGGTGCCTATTAATTTACGTGCAGTATCGCGACCTTGTGATCGCCATTGTACAAATGGTGCTACACGAAAATCACCCATGCTGCAACCATTATCGCAATCGGCAAATAATGGTGCTGTTGAAATTACAGCAGTTAATAATGATAATTTCTGTAATCGTCTCTTCATACTTTCAACTCCTTAAAATTATTTTCTTTAGGGATAATATAGTACGATTGCATGATATTTGTAAAGAGGGAATGTATAGAAATGGCGCTACAGCAAGGTAATTCGAATATTTTCTTAATTGGGGTCCCCAACTGTAGCTTTGCGTAAGTTGGGGCATAAGCAAAAAGGTCTAGCATCAGCTAGACCTTTTTGAGTATTCGTTTTTTGTTTGCTTTGCTTTGGTAACATTTACCTAACAATACAACAATGATTTAATTGATATTAATGGAAGGCTACGCCACCTTTAATTTCAACAGCCCATTTAGATAATGCACAGCTCAATGAGCTTGGACATGTATCACATTCTATTGTAGTTGTTTCGCAATCATCGCTACCACTATGGCTACCAAACTCAGCACTAAAACCAGCGCCTACATACGGCATCCATCTGTCAGAGCAATCTCTCCATGTGTAGCTGAAATGAGTGAACACTTTATGAGAAAGGCCACGTTGTTCAGCACCAGCAATATCAAGATCATCGATAGAAATGAAGACAGGAGCGCTTGATGTATTTATAGTTGGTGTAGCTGCTGGGAATGTTTCAGATGCAACTAAATTGACAAGAACTGGAGGCGTTGCACCAGTTGGATTTACTTGAGCAACTATAGGTGTATCGATGTTATTATTATTGATACCAGCGTTGACACCCATGAAGATTGTTGCTTTGCTTTCTGTTGCAGCAAGAGCTACGCCATTTGCAACGGCAGGATCTGCAACACTAGGATAGAAACCAAATGTGCTTGCATCACCTTTAAGTGCCCATGTATCAGCAGGGAATGGCAGTATGCCACAGCTATCATTACATTCATCATCACAAGAGAGTTTTATTTTTGATGATGACATTGCCCAGAAGTTATATCCAAGATCCCATGAGAATCCACGGCATGTATAGTTGAACATTGCAACCAAGTCACCTTGTACGCCAATACTTACTTTCACATTACGTGTACTGAAGTTTGCAACCGGTGCATATTCATCAGCAAATTGTACTCCAGCATTACTATCGCCAGCAAGACGATCAATAACTGCAACATCAGCATTATCAGCTAATTTTTCTGCAAGCATGTAACGGCTAAGCGGTTTACATTTTAGATCGAATGTACGTTGTTGTTTTGCTTTGAATAAGTGAGTGATATCTGCTTCAACGATGAAATTGAATGATCTTTCAGCATCTTCACTAGACCACATTCTCCATGCGCCACCAAGGCCTACACCAAGTTCCCAATGATGTCCGTTACCAATGTATGCAGGGAATAGATATTCAGCTTTGATTTTTGTTCCAGTTGGAGCTGCTGCTTGTAAATTGATCAAGAAACGATAGTTTTCTCTGATATAGTTGTATCCGAATTCACCACGAAGTTCTGCAAATCCTGTTTTATGACGGCTTGTTCCATTGCAATCATCATCACATGGATTTGATCCTGCAACAGGGCAATTAGAGAATTTTGCAAATTTCAATGATTGAACAGTTACTTCTTGTCCTTCATAACCGCCTGGGAAAGTACATCCACCAAAGAATTCCAATGCTTTATCGAATAAGCTTTGTGTTGGAACTGCATCAACATCAAAGAATCCCGCTTCATATCCGCCACCAAGTACAACAGGGTCGACATCAAAGTTACTCGGTGTACCAGGATTGATTACTGATTCTTTAGCTTTTAAGTTAACTTTGTTCCAAACCACTGGTCCGTATAGTCTGAAGTAAAGACCATCGCACCAGCGAGAGAATCCTACGAACAAGTTAAAATCAACGACTACGTCTTGAACTTTCGGTGAGAAGCTAATTACACTTTTGAAATCACGAGGTAGTAAGAAGTTTTCAGCCATCAATTCTCTTGGCCCACGAGTTCCTTCTACATCAAGGCCAGAAATCATGATTACAGCATCATCGCAATCGTTATTGCAGTTGTTAGGAGTTTCAACATTGTTTGCTACTACAGCTGGTCCGAATAAACAATCAGCAATTCTGCTATTTCTGAAACTTTGATCATACTGAACAGTTACATTAAATGTACCATATGTTTGATCTTCCATATCAGGTTGATACACAGCCCAACTAGTGGTGCCATATAATTTACGAGCCATGTCTCTACCTTGTGAGCGCCATTGTAAGAATGGGACCACGCGATCACCATGATTTTCTTCAGCATGTAGAATGCTGCTTGTTGCACCCAAAAGCGCAACTAATGAAAACAATTTTGAATATTGTTTCATGAATAAACTCCTTTTATTCGACTTAGATATATCTCATGAATTGATTTCACGTTTTTATATTCCATACGTGAAATGTAATAGAAGACGTACACTACTTTTTTTACTGTTCGATATCTCCTTTCATTGAATGGTGTCTTTTTTTATTTTTTTATTCAATCATATTTTTATATCTCTGTACAATATAGTATTGCCAGATCTAAATTGTAAAGAAAAATTATTAGCAATTATGCTGTGGAAGGACTTTTACGAGTATTCAATAGACAAAAAAACCTTTGTTTGTGGGATTTTTTATAAAAAAAATTACTATTGTATCGTGGGGTAGCTCGTTGCGAAAGATCGAAATTCTGTAACTTTTTTGTAAAAATTTGAAAGGAATTTTTTATGAATAATTTTTTCCATGAAAAAAATAAGATGATATGGTTTATTGGTTTTTGTGTATATGGAGGAGCTCTTCTATTTCTGCTTGTATCTCTGGTTTCATATAACATTACTGATAGTTCCTGGTTTTATGTTTCCAGTCAAGAAGGAAACATTCTTAATCAAGGAGGTGTTATTGGAGCACATCTTGCAGCATTGCTCTATTATCTATTTGGTGGTGCTGCTTTTTTATTATTCATTCCATTACTATGCATTGGTGGAATAATAATAACCGGTAGAAGTATCGCCAGTGATGGAGAACGAATAGTGGCATCTATGATGCTTGTATTTGTTGGTGCAATGTTATTGAGTGTGTATCTCATTGATTTTCTCTGGAGCCCGTATCCTGGTGGCATAATCGGATTGAAGGGGACACAGAAACTTGTCTATTATCTTGATTCATTAGGTAGAATTCTTTTTTTGTATGTAAGTTTATGTGCAAGTTTAATTGTGCTTTTTCGTTGGTCATTTATGTTTTTGGCACAACAAGTTACTGCTAGTGTGGTTGCGTTTTATGCATTCATGAAAAAATATCAGGTGGTAAGTAAAATAGGATGCGCGGTTATTGCTTGCTTGCGCATGATCTTTGTTAGTTTTCCAATATCGTGTTTACAATTTATATATTCGCTCATTGATGGTAGAGCCTTTCAAGATACAGGCTTGTTGCATCCAGAAGAAGATGATGATGCTGAACAGAGCGATGAGTTTTATGAGTATATTGAACATCAGCACACAAAACTTAATTTTTTTGTGCTTTCGTTACAACCGCGGATTGATGCACCAAAGCAATTGTTTATTGCACCACTAGTATTGCATCTCAGAACACGCAAGCATTTTGAAGGAGCGCAAGTATTAGATATGTATGCGCATGCAACATATGAAGATATACAAATAAAAAAACCAGTCTCAACCATCATAAAAAAAGCTTCGCGGTATACTTTGCCACACATGGATATTTTTATAGCGGAAAAGTATGCCGGTGAAAATCATGATGTTGAAAGCGAATTGCAAGAGCGTGCACGAGTGTTGCAAGATAAATTAAAACGTTTTGGTGTGAATGGAGAAGTGGTTGCAATTAAGCGTGGACCAGTTGTTACTTTGTTTGAATATCAACCTGATATTGATACAAAACTCAGTAAAATTATTGTGTTAGAAGATGATCTTGCAATGGCACTTCAGGCAATAAGTATTCGTATTATTGCACCAATACCAGGAAGATCAGTGGTAGGATTTGAAGTTTCAAATACTACGCGTCATGATGTGCTTTTTTCTCAGATAATTAATCAACCTCCGTATACAAAATTCTCTGGAAGTTTGCCGCTTGTTTTAGGAAAAGGCACTATAGGAGAAGCTGTTGTTGTGGATTTAGCGCGCATGCCACATCTTTTAATAGCAGGTTCTACTGGTTCAGGGAAATCGGTTGCGCTGAATGCTATTTTAATTAGTTTGTTGTGTAAACTCAGTCCCGATGATTTAAAACTCATTTTAATAGATCCAAAACGTTTAGAATTTGCAGCATTTACTGATATTGCACATTTGCTCTTTCCTATTGTTACCAGTCCTGTATCTGCTGCGCCAGTATTGAGATGGGTGGTGCAAGAAATGGAAGAACGTTATGAAAAAATGGCGCAGTGTGGTGCGCGTAACATTGGAGATTATAACGAAAGAACCATTTTATCTCCAGCTTCATTAAATTCCGCTGGAGACCCCACTGAAGGACGTAAACCTTTGCCATTCATCGTTGTGGTCATAGATGAGCTAGCTGATTTAATGATTACCGCAGGTCGAGATATTGAGGATCTTATTACGCGCATTACGCAAATGGCACGAGCAGCAGGAATACATATGATTGTTGCAACACAAAGACCATCAGTTGATGTGATTACCGGATTAATTAAAGCGAATTTTCCGAGCAGAATATCTTTTAGAGTAGCATCACGTATTGATTCACGTACTATTTTAGATACAATGGGCGCAGATCGCTTGCTTGGCAGAGGCGATATGTTATTTATCGATGCATCAACATCGCAATTGCGCCGTGTTCATGGCGCGTATGTTTCCGATAAGGAAATTGAACAAGTTGCAGATCATATTAGACAACAAAGAAAAGTAGAATATCTTGATATGCATCAGATCACTGCGCATCAAGGACAGGATCTATTAGCAACTGATGATATATTATATAAAGATGTGCGAGAATTTTTAGATGAAATTGATGAAGTATCTATTTCTTTATTACAGAGAAAATTCCGTATTGGCTATAATAGATCAGCTCGCATTATTGATTTACTTGAATCTCAAGGTTTGATTATGCCGCAAGATGGAAGTAAGACAAGAAAAGTAATTCGATAAAAAATATAAACGAGCGAGTCATTGTTGCATTTTATTATTTATTGTTACTTGACAAATGTTAAAAAAAAAGCAATCTTATTGCCATTAAGTGCGCAATAGAAGCGTGCAAAGCGTATATTATAAATACGGGTATATGAGTAGTATTTCTATTTTCAACGGAGATTCACCATGCGATTCGACAAATCTTTTGTAACTAACACATTGCCTGAAGCGTCGATTGCATTCGGGCATTTTCCAGCTGAAGCAACATTCTCTATTGATTCTCGTTCTATGGAAGCAGGAGATATTTTTGTTGCGATAAAAGGAGCTGGACATGACGGACATGATTTTATTGCTGAGGCTTTTAAAAAAGGGGCAGCTGGAGCAATTATTGCTGAGACAAAAAAAGATGTTTTGCAGAAAATAAAAGATTTAGATACTAAACTAATTCTTATAGTGCCAGATCCACTTGAAGCATTGATTCAACTTGCGGCCCGATGGCGTTCTCAGTTTAATTATCCTGTAGTTGCCATTACTGGCTCGGTAGGAAAAACTTCTACAAAAGAACTTCTTGCACAAATCATGATGCAAGCAGGAAAAAAATATCTTGCTTCAAATGGTAATCAAAATACCAGAATTGGTTTAGCTCTTAATATATTACGTATGAGGGCTGATCATGAGCTGGCTATTTTTGAAGTTGGTATTAGTAAACGCGGTGAAATGGCAGAGCTTTCATGCTTATTGCGACCAACATCTGCAGCAATTACTAATATTGGGCATCAGCATATGGATGGACTTGGTTCTTTAAATGATATTGCACTAGAAAAACGAGATGTTTTTAAATATTTTACTGAAAATAGTATTGGTATCATTAATGGTGATCAGCCGATTTTAGCCCATGTTTCTTATCAGCATCCGGTGATTAAGTTTGGATCAAAGACTACTAATCAGATTCAAGCAAGAAAAATGAGAGTTGCTGGTTCACATATTAGTTTTATTCTTAAGATATATAAGAAAAAATATTCTATTATGCTTGAGCATCCACATGTGGGAGCAGTGTTTAATGTACTTACTGCAACGGCAGCAGCGCATTGGCTGGGAGTATCAGATGATATTATTATTCAAGCAATTCAGAAACCATGCGTGGTTGAAGGACGCTTTGAAGAGCGAACTGTTAATAATAATGGTGGTATATTAATTAATGATTGTTATAATGCTAATCCGGAAAGTATGAAGACAGCATTATTGGCATTTCAGCAAATAGAGACAAAGTCACCAAAAATTGCTATTCTAGGTGATATGTTAGGATTGGGTGTAAATAGTCCCTTCTGGCATAGACAAGTAGGACGATTTTTACGGAAAGTGCCTTCTTTGAATAAAGTTATCTTGGTTGGTAATTTAATTTCTTGGGTGAAAAAAACAGCACCTGTA
>JACZCT010048481.1_pt1 | contig 35996 bp, 29 predicted proteins | sample 8641871 | NCBI WGS metagenome assembly JACZCT01 (sample SAMN15324604, study PRJNA640507) | soil metagenome | isolation source: monocropping sugarcane control | place: China: Luxin town, Laibin City, Guangxi Province | collected 2019-07-25 | depth 10cm m | reverse complement strand
CATCACCAGCAACTAGTAATTCCGTTTTATTTTTCATTAAAAAATAACGAATATTTTTATCCATAGAAATGGATTTTTGAAAGAAAGGAATGCCCTGCAAACCCGCTTTGGTAATGCCGTGTTTATTAAATTCAATATCGTGCCATAGTGCCTGTTCCATGACAACGTCATAAAATGCTGGTTTGGTATACATAAAAGAGCGAGAAAAAACCTCGCGTTTAGCATGTATGTTGAAGGTTATGCATAAAACAGACAAAAGCGCGAGACATTTTTTCATTCACGATATCCTTTTTTTGTTCTTATCTTAGGACAGGATGATGATAAATTCAAGGATCTCTTTTACTGGGGCTATTAATAGCTCGGTATCTATCTCCAATTTCTATGAACCTTAATTGAGGTCTCCATACAAAGAACGAGTATGGATTATGAGGCTGTTCATTACGAATTAACCCGCTCTACGAAGCTGTATGTTAAGTAGGAAACGAAGTTGGGTTATAATTTTAACAAACTTGTTTTCACATCCACATTATCATATACAATAGAGGCAATTGCATTAGTAAGAGCGACAGCTTCATGTAAAGAACGTTGAAAAATATTCCTTCCTGTTGCTGTTCCTGCTGTATCACCGACGTGAATATGCTCATATAATGATGCAAGAAACTCTGCTGGATCTGTCAATCCCCCTCCAGAATAAATAACTTTGGTATTTCCTGCGGCAGCGCATGCAATTTTAAGAGATTGTGCACTTGTTAAAGCATCTGTTGCAGCAGGAGTTTTTATTTTCACAAAATCAGCGCCAAGTGATAATGCAACGCCTGCAGCACCTGCAAGAAGATAAGGATTATTTTCTTGGTGTATTGCTTTTCCTCGTGGATACATCCAAATTATAGCAATTAACCCGTGTTGATGTGCTTGCCATATCATTTGTGCAGCTTGAGAAAGTTGTTCTGCTTCATATTCACTTCCAAGATACACAGTAATGCCAATCCCGGTGATCATAAGTTTGTTTTCATCTCGTAAATGGATAACATTATCAATAGTCCACAAGAGATTACTTTTGGGATCCTGTTGTTCAGTAGAAACTAAATTTGTTTTAGCATTGAGTTTTACAATATAATTCACGTGTGGATATTGTTTTGCATATCGTGCAATCAGTCCCAGATGTGTTGCCATAGCTCCAATATTTCCTTGGGAAGCAATGCGAAAAAAATGTTCTGGATGCAATGCTTGTGGATTAATATTTGCTCCATAACAATCATCATTAAGATGTTCGATTTTGTGATCACAAGAAAATAGAAAAAGACGTCCGGTATTACGTGTAATGGCATTATAATTTTTTATAAAGGTATCATGTTTTTTTTCTGGCACATCGGCAGGAATAAAAATGGGATTTTTATGATGCATTATGAATCTCCTTATAGCCCGTATTATAGCCCCAACTTCTATTGCATGACGATTGGGGACCTCAATTAAGAGGTTTTTGGGCGTCATTTATTTGGGTTAAACTAACTAAATTATCTTTTCATGAATAAGCATGCGTTCTGCAATTGATTCAAATAGAGGTACTGCAACAGTGGAAGCGAAAATATTTTTTTGCTGTGCTTCTTTTACAAAGGTAACAATCACTCGTTGGTAATTATCTTTTTCCACGATGCCGGCACATGTATACAAATTTTTTTCGGTATTGTATTTTCCATCGATGAGCATGTTTGCAGTTCCCGTTTTGCTCATGATACGATATCCTTTTATGCGCGCGCGGCGGGCGGTGCCATATTGTGTTGTTTTCTCTAATATTTCTTTGATGGTATTGCGGGATGCATCGGAAAATAGGGGTGTACCCTTTAACCTTTCAATACATTCTGTATCACTTCCTTCTGCAGAACATTCAGGTCGAGTAGAACTATCATAAATATCTGAATAATCTTCTTCCGTCCGTCCTGAGTGTTTTTGCCTGCAAAAATGTATCGAAGCATTATCTTGAATTAATTTGGGAACTACCTTATATCCCGTTGCAATTACGCACATAGCACACGCAAGTTGTAAAATAGTTGCAGAAACTTCATATCCATATGAAAGAGAAATTATTGATTGTTGAGACCATTTCTCTGGAGGACTTACAAAACCTACATTTTCTCCAGGAAACTTAATACCTGTTTTTGAACCAAATCCTAATTGTTTGTAATAATCATATAATTTTGTTCCTAATCGTTTAGCAACAATTGCAATACCAATATTATTCGATAATGCAATAACATCAGTAAATGGAATAATGCCATGTGCCTGGACCGTATTGATAGTACGTCCATCAATATGGGTTGTCAGAGTATTTTTACAATCAATTAATTCATCAGGCGTTACAACGCCCTCTTCTAACGCAGCAAGAGCAGCATATGCTTTCATAACAGATCCGAGTTCATGAGCATCAGTAATAATTCTGTTTTTAAAGTTTTCAGGATTAGATTTATTTGTATTATTGGGATCAAAATAGGGATATGAAAGCATAGCCAGAATTTCGCCATTTTTTGGATTCATAATAATGGCAGCAGCTTCTTTTGCTTTGAATGTATTTACTGTATGCTGAACGGCTTCATGTACCAAAAATTGCAGATCGGCGTCTATTGTCAAATGTAATGAGTCGCCACTGTTTCCTTGTACAGTAGTTTCTTTTTTAAAATAGTAGTAACCAGAACGGGCATCCTTTTTGAGGCGACATACCGTTGGTTTGCCTGCTAATATGTGGTTATATAATAATTCAGTGCCAAGTAATCCTTTATTATCAATATTAGTCAATCCTATGATGGGACTTGCGCAGGTGAGTGGATAGTATCTTCCTTGTTCAGAAAGCAGAAAAATGTCAGGATTGTTTTCTGCTTTGATGATATCTATTTCTTGAGAAGATAATCTCCGTTTGATAAACATAAAATGTTTATCCTTGTTATTTTCAAAACGTTTAACGGCATGGGGAAAATGTTTATGCAAAAAGCGCATAGTGCACTTTTTGTCTATTAGTTGATTTGGAAGCAAGAATGCTGCAATATAATCTTTATTCATTGCCAAATAATTACGTCCAGATCTATCAAAAATTGCTCCACGAGAAGGAGTTTGTGTAATGGTTACATGATACTGCTGCTCAGCAATTTTTTTATAAAAACCGTGGTTTTTAATCTGAATGATGTAAAGATTAATACCAATGATTACATATGCTGTAATGAAGATGAAAAAGATAATGGTGGAGCGAAGTCTAAAACTATGAATCATCTGACCCCATTCTTCATTATGTTATAGATGAGGGCTTCAATTTTGACCCCATGCTCCATTGCATTACACATGGGGACCCCGATTTTGACCCCATGCTCCATTGCATTACACATGGGGACCCCGATTAAGAAGTGCGCATTATGATGGTTCATGTGATAACCTCTTTACTTGATTAAGTGCATAGGGGCGCATGTGCAATTTTTCTTGCGCATATTTTTTAATATTGTCTCGATCTTTGAGAGCATATAATTCTTGCGTAAGGGTTTGTTTTTTTTCTGTTAATGCTATCAATTTTTTTTCACATTGCTGATGTTTGTAGCTGTTTTTTATAAACAATGTGTGTTTGTGGATTTGAAGAACAATAAGGAGAATATGTGCTGAAATGAAGATAGTGAGAAAAGAATTTTTTTTCATTACCCGCTCCTTGTGAGTTTGAATTTAGCTTACGCAGAGCATAATGAAAGAATCAAATGTTTTGGCAAAAAAAGAACCAGAGGTTATTGAATGGTAACCTCTGGTTCTTTTTAAAAAAATTTCACTGATTGTTTTAGCTGTTCCATTTACCAAACGCAGCATCGCGTATCGGGTTGCTTTTGTCTTCAAATTGTTCACAAGCGGAAAAAGTTGCTGGTGCAGCTATATTTGCGCTTGGTTGAGTATAAAACAATTTTTTTGGCGATCTTTGCGTCTGTGTAAATGTATTATTAGGCGTTTCTCTGAAAAGCGATTCTTTATTAAAGAAAAATAACGGATGATGAGTATTCACTTTTTGTTGTGAAGCTGAAAGAATATTGGGTTCTTTGGAATCAATAAATACGTGCATGACTTTTTTAAGATCTTGTACGCTTTCATCCTCTTTCATTTCAGGTACTAACATTTCTGCAATTAGGCCTTTTTCAGCTGGAGCCATCTGATCAATTTTCTCTAATGATCTTTGGTATTTTTTTGGCATCAAATCTTTAACTTGCGCAAATTGTTCCATTTCTTTGAGATTGGCTTTTTGTTCAGGAGTAAGTGGATGTTCAATTTTTACCTGAGGATTTTGCTGACGACGATTTTTTGTTTCTTGTGGGTTGTAATAAAAACTGCCTAGTCGAGGTTGATATGGTGGTTGATATTGTGGATACGCTTGTTGTTGTGCGTAAGGATTTGGATATTGAGGTTGGTAAGGAACGTTTCCTGTTTGAAAATAGGCCTTTTGTGCATTAATTACTAATCCATTATTACGGAATGATCCCTGATGAACGAATGTGCCTTGATTTACCATGGCTCCATTATTATAGAATGTACTTTCCTTGGTGTGATTCTGTTTGGGCTGTTGCATGGCCATTGCCAGTTCTGCAACAAGAGCAAGTAAAAGGAGAGAGATGTGTCGTATAGCCATAATTTTTCCTATGTGATAAATAATTGATTTATATATAATGTCTTTACTTTTGCTAATCTATTATAAGAATATCACAAATAGAAATAATGGCAAATAAGGCTCTTGGAGGATGTTTTTACAAAAAAGAACCAGACCAATGTTTTTTTGACATGATCTGGTTTTTTGAGAAAGTTGTTTGAGAAATGTGTTATTTTCTTGTTTCTAGCAACGAGATATTTCCTTTAGGTTCATTATTCGGATTAGTTGGTCGAGGTTGTGAATGATTTTTCTGTACAAATTCAATAAATGCTCGCTTGTTAGGCGCTAAAATAAAAAGTTCTGGAGGTGCTATAAAACTTGAGCTTTTATCGCCTGGAAAGTTTTTATACACAACTTCACCAATGTGATCGAGCAGATGCCATTTATCAGCATTGAGCATTGCGTTAATGCTTGTGCACTGTGGAATAAAAAAAAGCAATGATGAAAATAAAATAGTTTTGTTTTTCATGCAATAATTTCTTTGTTATTGTTTATTACCAATCATATGACATACCAAAGTGTACTTCTGAAGCAGATTCGCCTCGATTAGGAAATAATCTATTTTTACGAGGATCTATTTTAAAGCCCCAATCAATATTCATTGGCATTGGTTGCAATATTCTGATACCAATACCAACTGCATGGCGATAATCAAAATTATTTGCAGTCACAAATGGTTTATCTGCATTGGTTACATATGGGTTATCAAATCCAGTACCACCGTCATAAAATACTACTGCTTTCATATTCATATCCGCAGTTATAGGAGCAACTAATTCGGCATTCCAGAAGAACGCTTTCGAACCACCAATAGTATCTCCTAAAAATTGTGGGCCAATTTGTCCATACAGAAAACCACGAACGCTTGATTGACCACCAATATGGAATAAATCTCCAAAAGGAATAGATCTATTTTTGAATGGAGCAGAAACGCCAAAGTATGCATGAATTCTTAATATAAGATCATATTCTGCAATGAGCGGTGTAAACCAACTTGCATCAAGTTCAACTTTGTAATAACCAATATTGTTACCAAAGGTAGGGATTGCAAATTTGGTTGCAAATCTCCATTTATGTCCCCACATAGTGTGAACGGGATGATTACGTGTATCTTGTTCCATTTTTGTTGAAACAAATGCGAAAGTACCCGGTTGAAATTCCTGATTTAAAATTGATTGATATTGTATCCTTTCAATTGGATTTGATAGTTGAGCAATTGCCGGGGCGTTATATTTAACATCTTCAACACCGGTGCTAAAGAGAATGTTTACATCATGAAAGAGTTGATTTTTAGATTGTGTGATACAACCTAAGGTGACTGATCCACCAGTAAGTTTTTGATGCACGGTTCTCACGTGACGTAACTCATCATACACAGGTCGTCTATGATATATATCAAATGCGCCCAAAATTGGTTTATCAAAAAGCCATGGTTGTGCAACATGCACCATTGCAGTTTGTTCATCTTTAGAATAGGTAGTACTCAAGTTCATGTGAACACCACTACCAAAAAGATTCGTATCAGATAGTTCTCCTTTGATAGACATACCTGAAATAGGCGATTGCCAATCTGCTCCAGAACCACCAAAGCCGAGTTGTGCACCAAGATGACCAGTTTTGGTTTCTTTTACTATAAGATCAAGATCTGCTTCTTCTTTACTGATACGACGAATTTTCCAATTGACGCCTTCTCGTGGATCAAAATAACCAAGAGATGCAACGTTACGTTTAGACGCATTCATTCTATTTTGCGTGAGTAATTCACCTTCATCTAGAAGGATTTTTCGTCTAATAATCTTATCTCGTGTTTTTGTGTTACCACGAATGTTGATTTTATTAAGATATACTTGATCACCAAGTTCAGAGAAGAATGAAAGAGAAACTGTTTTTTCATCTTCATTTGGTTGTATCGACGGTTCGATGTGAGCAAAGATATATCCATAATCCCCCCAGATTAATTCAAGTTTTTTTATTGCATTGGTAATGCCTTCACGAGAATAATACATTCCAGGACGAAGAGGCAACATAGCAAGCAGATATTTTTCAGGAACAAGATCAGTGCCAGGTGCGCTGATTTTATCAATGATATAACGATCGCCTTCTTCTATTTCAAAAGTAAGAATGATATTTTGTGTTTCTGGATCAATGTTGATATCAATATCAACAACTTTAGCGTGAAGAAAACCACTGTTTTGATAGAATTGTTCTATAAAATGTTTATCGCCTTCAAGACGATCTGGATGATAATTACCTGATTTATCTAAAAAGCCCAAAAGCCAATCTTCTTTTGTCAGAGCAACAACACGTAATTCTTTGCTGCTTATTGAATTATTTCCCTTGAAATGTATTTGTTTAACGGTAGCCGCTTTTCCTTCATGAACAGTGAGAATTGCTGTTGCTACATTATTATCATCGAGCTCCAGAGCTGTTTCAATATCCGTTTGATGATATCCTTTTTCAAGATAAACATCTTTTATTTTGTTAGCAATTATCTTGAGTTCTTCAGAATCAACGGTTGTTATATTTTCTAGTTCAATTTTTTTTGCTATTTCTTTTTCAGATACTTTTTTATTGCCAATAGTTTTTAACTCTTTGAGCGGATATTTTTCTTCAACGAAAACATGCAGATTCATATAAGAATCGCCAACCACTTGCCCCATTACTTTTATATTACGAAATTTTTTGAGCGTAAAATAAAGATTGTTAATGAGTGTTTTTGTTTTACGTGCATCGAATATTTCGCCAACTTTATATGGAATGTGGTTTAAGATAGCATCTTTCGATGTTGCTACATTACCATGTATTTTTATGGCGTTAATACGTCGCGGTTTATTGGATGAAGAGGGACTGGACTCACCAGTATCATTTTGTTCTTCATCATAAAAATCTATCTCCTCCTGGTTGCTCATAGAGGATGAGGTTGTTACGTGCTGAGATAGAGTGATACTGGTTACAAGAAGCAGAAAGAGCGCGGTAACACAGTAAATTCGATTTCCTTTTTTTGCATTTTCAGTCATAATAATCTCGCTGCCCGAGGGTGCTTACGAAGGTTTGTCTTATTCAATCCCATCAGAGTTTTAGTATTCAGTTGGGCTACGCTTATACTACTTGATTTTTAATTTTTTACTAGCGTGCTTCGTGCTTTCCAGCCAGCACAAATGAAAAGCATTACCATTAAAAAAGCTAAAAAATGTGCTAGAATAAGAAAAAGAGATACAAATACCTCTAATATACAGGGCAATACTCAATGCATTTTATGAATACTCTCACCGGAAAAAAAGAAGAATTACACAAAGTTGTACCCATAAAAATGTATGTTTGCGGTATTACGCCGTATGACGATACTCATGTGGGTCACGGGCGTTGTTATGTTTCTTTTGATTTACTCAAAAGGTTTTTATCTTTTTCTGGTCTTCAGGTTGTGTATTGCAGAAATTTTACTGATATTGACGATAAAACAATGAATCGGGCGGAAAAAGAGTTAGGCGATCGATTGCGATTTAAGGAAATTGCCGATCGTTACATTAATCATTTTCATCATGATATTGCTCAATTGAATTGTTTGCTGCCTGATTATGAGCCGCGTGTTACCGATAATATTCCGGCTATTATTGTTTTCATCCAAGAACTGATAGATAAAGGATGTGCATATCAATCTGGAAATGATGTTTACTTTCGTATTGAGTCATTTCCTGCATATGGAAAACTTTCTAAACAAAAAATAGAAGACCTTCAGACAGGTGCTCGCGTGGATGTACGAGATCAAAAAGAAAATCCGATTGATTTTGCACTATGGAAAGGTGAACCAGAGGGAGAGTTTTGGCAAAGTCCATGGGGGTATGGTCGTCCTGGATGGCATATTGAATGTTCTGTGTTAGCACGTATTAATTTAGGCGAACATATCGATATTCATGGTGGTGGATTAGATCTTATTTTTCCTCATCATGAAAATGAAATTGCTCAGTCGGAAAGTTTATTTGGCGAGCCATTTTCTCGCATTTGGATGCACAATGGCATGATAACCATCGATAAAGAAAAAATGTCAAAATCGCTGGGTAATTTTTTCTTTTTACGAGATTTATATAAACAGTTTGATCCAATGGTTATTCGTTATTTCTTTTTAACGCATCATTATCGCATGCCAGTTGAGTTTAATTTTGAAGTTTTGCATAGTGCGCAAAAAAGTTATGAACGACTAATTCGGTTATGTTCAGAAGAAAATGATAATGTTGGATCGTTTTCTGATTCGGTTATTATTGATCGTATACTGGGTTGCCTACACGACGATTTAAACACACCGGGATTATTGGGCGTTATTTTTGAAAACATTTCTCTTATCGCGGAAAATAAAAATGAATTAGCAGTAGTTAAGAATATTTTAATAAATGTTCTTGGTTTAACATTACAACCATTACCTGTTCAAGAAGTTGAATTGACGCCTGAGATTCAAACATTAATTGATGAACGTGTCCAAGCGCGTCTCGAGAAAAATTGGATACGCTCTGATGAATTGCGCGATCAATTGAAAGCGATGGGTTTGGATGTACATGATGATAAAATATAGTTATCTAAGACAATCTTTTTTTTAAAGCTTGAAAATTGAGTGGCAATAAGAGGCTTCGTTAATATTTGAGCTAAGTATTACTAAAAAAATCATCGATATTTAAGTCTTTTATGAGTCTTTATGCACGAAGTATTGAGTATGAAGCTATATATTGAGTTATTATTTTTGATTATAATATTAAAAAATAGAGGAGATTGCTATGTCAAGTCATCTTGATTCTTGTAAGAAATGTATTGAAAAATGTACAGAGTGTGCAGGTATATGTAAAGAACGCGGCGATGCATGCAGATCGTTAAAAGAATGTGGAATGGCCGAAAAAAGAAGCTGCATTCAATCATGTCAAGATTGTATACAAGCATGTAATGATTGTATACAGCAATGTACAGATCATATGACGAGCTGTAAAGATCAAGAATGTATTAAAGCTTGTCAAACATGTATTGAAAAGTGTCAAGATTGTATTAAAGCATGTCAGGAATGCGCGAAGCAATGTGAAACAGGATCAGAAGAAATATGTGCTAATGCATGTCATACTTGTGTAGCGGCTTGTAATATATGCATTGATGCTTGTAAAGACTGTATAGCAAAATCGTGTTCCCTATAGTGATATAAAAAAAATGAGAGAGGAATCTATTATTAATTCCCCTCTCGTTTTTACTGTCCAAATGCCGTAATTATTTTATTCCGAAATGTTTCTTTGCTCATATATCCTGTTTCTTTTCCTTTTACTACACCATCTTTAATAAAAACAAAAGTTGGAACAGATGTTACGCCATAATCTTTGATTGATATTTCACGTGCTTCATCAACATTCAGTTTTGCAAAAATATATTGATTGCCAAACTCTTTTTCAAGTTCTTCCAGTATTGGTTCCATCTGTTGGCACGGTCCACACCAAGTAGCGAATATATCCAAGATAACGGGTTTATTTGCATGTTTAATTTCAGCTTCATGATTTTCAGGAGTAATAGATATAGGCATTTTAATCCTTCATACGTATAAATAATAAGAATATAATAATAAAAAATATAATAACGTGTAATTATGATGTTAACAAGGTATAAAAAATTGAAGAAAATATGATTTCTGTTAATCTTTCAATGTGAAACAATAATTATAATAATATATTTTCATTAAATCTTTTTTGATAGGACTAATATGCAAAAAAAGTTATTATCGCTGATGATGATGATTGGATTCGGATCGGTATATTGTAGTGAGATGAATACGGAGAATGATAAACAAGCAGAAAAAAAATTTAAAGATACATTTCAAGAATTATGGGATGATTATTTTGGCAAAAATGATGTGATTTTAGCCGATTATGAGAAACAACTCATCACGGATTATACAGAGGCATTAATTACAGCAGTTTCTGATAGTGGTGATACGAATGCCATTGAGAGTAGATTTAAAGAGAACCAAGAACAAAATAAGAAGATCTTCGATAATAAAAATATGGTTTTTGATGATAGTAAAGAAGGTTGGTTTAATTGGGGTGCAACATCGGCTAGTGAAGAATCCATAAAAGGCCTTTTCCAGAAACAATCCAAAACCTTACAAGCAAAGCAAGATAAAAAAAATAAGACATATAAAGATAATTATACACAGCATCAAAATAATTATAACGAATGTGTTAAAGCCACGATGAAACGCAAATTGGCAGAACGGCATTATAATTTGTTTCAGCGTTATGCCGATGGATTAGAACAATGTGGCAATGATGTTGTGTGTTTGAAAAAACGGGATATTTCATGGAAAAATATTCAGAAGCCAGAATTTTTAGAATCTCAAGATGAACAAATATTTGATGCGTTATATATGTTAATAATGGAAAAAGATATTCCACTTTCTAGAGAACAACTTATTGAGATTGCCGGATCCGTCTCATTTGATTCGAAAAATCCAGATTTAAAAGACAAAACATTAACGGAACAAATTGCTCTGGGTAAAGCTTTGATAAATGAGAAAATCCGTCGTATTTTAAATCCAGATGCGCAAGATAAACAAGATCAAGAAAAAGAGAAAATCTCCATTTTAGATCCCAAAGATGATCAAAATAATCAAGGTGCTCTATCTGAGTAACTGTCTTATACAGAAAATAAAGGACCTCCTGTTTTCAGGAGGTTTTTTTATTTTCAGAATTACATGGAGGGCAACCATTAGATTTGCATGGCTTTTTCTTATCTGCACTAGTATCACGATACGTATATCCATCGATCATTAATGTTTTTACTGCAGATAGTGGTACTGTTTTTTCTTGTGGTCCCGCACTATCAATAACATCGCAATAAACAGGTGTTTTTGCCTCTAATAAATATGATGTTTTTGTATCACTTTTTGTAGTGACCTCTATTTCTATAAACTCTAATTTTTGATGTCGTTCTTTTTTTTGGTAAATCCAAATGGTGTTGGGAGATGACGCACTGATTTCTTTAATTTCATTAAGATCTAAGCTTGTTTTTGAATAATCTACATTAGGATTGGCATCTAGTTTGATTTCACGTTGCTTAGTTTCAGTATTGATAATTGGTTCAGCATGATTTACTGGTTTATCAATCACTAGTATTTTCTCATATTTACCGTGAATAGAAATATTATCGACATTAAATTCTTGTCCTTGATATGTGGTAATGGTACCAGAAAAATTAACTGGTTGCTTAAGATCTTTTGCGGCTGTCGAGCTCCATTGTGTATGGGTGATAGTTATGGGAAGCAATGTAATTAAAATCATACAAACATATATCATTACATTTCCTTTTTATCCTTTAGGATGCGTATTTAAGTTTTTTTTACTACAAATAGGCTGCAACATGCAAGTGTATTATGAGCTAGATCAAAATCGTTGCATAATCAATTATAGATTACGTAATGTAATAGCAAAAAAGCATAATGATTTTATTCTCTCCTTTTTGATATGGGGCCCCCATGTGGAGAGAATCGTAACATGGGGTTAGAAAAGGAACATTATATGTTTTCACGTAGTTATGAAGATGATAGAAGCATTCAGTCATTTATGTCAGGGGTATACGGTTGGATGAGTTGTGCATTAGCAATTACTGCAGGTGTTGCATATTATGTAGCAAGCACTCCGGCTGTTTTTACTTATATTTATACTCATTCTGGCTTGTTACTGGGATTGCTTTTTGCACAGTTTGCTCTTGTTATTGGCATAACATTTTTTATTAATCGTATATCCTTTGCTACAGCATTAGTACTTTTTTTAGTATATGCTGGGACGCTTGGTATAACATTATCTTCAATTTTTTATGTATACACTGAAATTTCTATTATTACTACGTTTGTAACAACTGCAGGAATGTTTGGTGCAATGTCTTTATACGGATATGCAACCAAAGCAGATTTAACTTCTGTTGGTAATATGAGCTTTATGGCATTGATTGGATTAATTATCGGTATGCTCGTTAATATGTTTTTAAAAAGTGAACAATTTAATTATATCCTTTCAGGCATTGGTGTTATTATTTTTGTTTTGCTTACTGCATATGATACACAAAAAATAAAACAGTTGGGCCGATCTATGCTGATAAATCAAGAAATGATAGGTAAAGTTACGCTGATTGGAGCGTTAACATTATATCTTGATTTTATTAATCTCTTTCTCTTTCTTTTGCGTTTTATGGGAAATCGGCGAGATCAATAAAATAGTAGTATGAGGAGTATCGGAAATGAAAAAATCTACGATGAATTGGTTATCAGGTTTATTATTAATAATAAGTTTCGTATGGATTGGTGGATGGTTACAAGCACAAAATAATGAACGTAGAAAATCAAGGGAAACAGTTGCTGAATTAGAAAATGTGATGGTGAGTGAAACTGAAGATCAAGCAGAAGAAATAGCGGTAGATGAATTTGATTTGCAGCAAAAACAAAAAGAAATTCGTAATTTAATTGCACGCGCTGTAGATTTTTCTGCACGTAATCCATTAGCAAAAGTATGTCATGCTTTTAGTCATACTAAAAGTTTTGTTGAAGGCGAATTATATCTTTTCTTGTTAGATACAAAAGGCGTGGTATATGCACATGGCGATCGAGAAGATTTATTGTGGAAAAACATGTGGGAGTATCGCGATACTCGTGGAGCTTTAGCCATACAATCAATTATTAAAACAGCAGAGGCTGGTGCTGGTTGGTTGACATATGAATGGGCTGGATCTACTAAAGTTTCTTTTGTGCAGAAGATAGTCATTGAGGGTAAAGATTATGTCCTTGGATGCGGTTATTATCCTCATTCTAAAAAATATGCTGCAATTGGTTTGGTAAAAGGCGCAGTCAGTTTGTTTAATCAGGATCGTAAATCGAACTATCCGATAGGTGATTCTTTTGGTGCAATTGGATATCCGAAAAGTGAACGTTTTGTTTTTGGAGACCTTTATCTGTATGCATTAGATTTTGATGGTATGATTCGCGCACAGGGCGAAGATTCTGAATTAGTTGGCAGTGTTGTATTGCATCGTAAAGATGCAAAAGGTAAAGAAATAAACAAAGAAATTATTGAAAAACTCAAAACAAAGCCAGAAGGCGAAGGTATCTGGATAGAATACGTTTCAAAAAATGCGGTAAAATATGCCTACGCTGAAAAAGTAAAAGATGAAAAAGGAAATTATTATTTTATAGCATGTGGTTATTATCCTGAAACGGATCGTGATCAAGTGGCGAATTTAGTTCGCCGTGGATATCAATATATGAAGGCGAGCGGCACATCTGTAGCTGCAAAAGATTTTACCGATAAAGCCGTAAATACTTATCGTTTAGGAGATATTTATTTATTCGTATACGACATGAAAGGTAAATGTGTAGCTCATGGTGGTAATAGTTCATACATTGGTAAAAATCAATTTGATCTTAAAGATCAAGATGGGATGTATTACATTCGTGAATATATTGATCAAGCACGTGTTGGCGGCGGTTGGGTTGATGCAAAATTACAAAATTCTTTCCAGTCAACATATGTAGAAAAAATTGATATGGGCGTTGATAGCTATGTTATTGGTGCAGGATTCTTTCCTGTTGCTAAACCTGAGACCATGACATTGCTTGTTAAAAGTGCTGTAGGTTATTTGCAAACGCATTCCGACGATGAATCTTTTGGGAAATTTGTTTCACAAAGCGGTGAATTTATACGTGGTGATCTTTCTATTCTCGCACTTGATATGGATGGTTATTGTTATGCATGGGGTGATGAGCACGAATTGATCTGGAAAAATATCCTTGAATGGAAAGATGATGAAGGAAAACCTTTCATTAAGCAGATGCTGGATAAATCAGCGCAAGGTGCAAGTCGTTTTGTGTATAAATTTAATAATAGGAACCGTGTGAATTATTTTGAATCGGTAGAAAAAGGCGATAAAAAATATCTGCTTTGTTCTGGCTTTTATAAGTAGTTTATAGAATTAATAAAGATAAAGGGATGCTAAATGCATCCCTTTATCTTTTCTCGATTTATCTGCAGAATATTTGCTTTTTAAAATAAGATTTTATGCAGATAAATCCTTATAATGCAGGTTGTTTAACCAAATTTATGCCTATTAACTGTATCTTTCCCCATATTCCTGGATAACGAATTTCCTCAAGGAGGTTTGCATCATCAATTTCCGATAAAATACCTAAGTTAACGAATTCTTGAGCTAGTTGTTGTGCATTTTTAAATACGATACCAATGCGTTCTGCAGAAAATTGATTGCGTAATGTATCAACAAATCCCTCAACATTAATTGCTTTATCATCAATAAAAATCATATTTTTTGTTGAATCGAGATGTTGTTCTACATAATCATAATATTTTTGATCAGGTTTTTTTCCTGGAGCATGCAAAATCATTTCGGTTGGTTCGATGTTTAGGGCCTTTTTGAGTAATTCTTTATAGCTTCGTGGAGTGGTGGCACGATCCGCAAATGTTTGTAATTGCGCAATGAGCTCTGGGCTATTGCTAGGATGAGCCACAAATATTTTGCTTGGTAAGCTGGTGAATTCATTACCCAAAGCTTGTGCAGTTAAATCGTAAGAAATGCGATCTTTATTAGTTGCAAAAACAATAGTATATCCCTTTGCTTTAAGATAGCGGTAAATTTTTTCAGTACCATCAATAAATCGCCGAGAGGTTTCTAGATGTTCCACCATCCATGCAGTATAAGGTGTTAAGTATGATTTACGCATACCATGATATAAAAGATGAAAAGTAAGACCATTTATTGAGTCGCCTTTTTTATCGATGAGAGCCTTTTTGATGTCATCTGCATCCTTTTTGTAATCGCCAACAAAATTTTTGAGATATGCAATACTCGTTAAAAAGAATGATTTTTTTATCAGAACGTCATCAATGTCGGAAATGATGATAGTATTATCAGGAGTGAGCGACAATGTTGCGCTTATTATCTGAGAAAAAAGAATTGCAATCAGGCTTAAAGACCTCAAAATATTCATCATTGTTTTCCTTTCTTTGTTATTTAAGGTAACATTTTTATAATATTAAAAAGAAGAAGATTACTTTGTTCATTGAAAAATGCTGAGGAACGTTTATGCAATTTCAAGCAGTGCTTGCATTTATCAGAATGGTTATAAAACCTTTTAAAACATATATTGCCAGTATGATTGTTATCGCTTTCACCTGGGCTCTTATACTGAATGTTCAGGCTTATATTGTTAAGCTTATTTTAAATGCAGCAATGAGTGGTCAAATAAATATATATAATGATTTGCTTTATTTTATGGGATTATATTTATTTGCCGATTTTATCTATCTTTCTATTTTCCGCTGGTATGATTGGATTATCATCCAATTTAGGCCGAACATAAAAAAACATATAGTTCTTATTCTGATGAATAAGATGATGGATCATTCTCATAGTTTTTATCAACGCCAATTTGCAGGCGATTTAACAACGCGCATTAGTGATATTGCTATATCTGTTCCTGATATCTTAAGGATTGTGATAGATCGATTGTTGGCATGCTTATTGATGTTAGTATTTGTGTTATATAATATTTCACGTATTCATATGAAGTTTACCATAGCTCTTGGTTTGTGGGTGATTCTGTTTTTAGGCATATCCATCGTATTAGTTTTTAGAAACCAAAATCTAGCATATGATGTTGCCGATGCTCGAGCAAAAGTCATTGGTTCTATTGTCGATATTTTAACCAATATGGCAAGCATTCGTTTTTTTGCTAGAAAAAGCTTTGAAATGGGATATTTATCTCGTCATCTTGCTGATTCCGTTGCAAAAGATCAAAGAAGAGACTGGTTTTTCTTAAAATTACATGCATTTCAAGCTTGTTCTTTTTGGCTTTTCCAAGCAGTATGTTTTTGGTGGTTATTGAATGGGTTAGTGAGTAAAACAATGAGTCCCGGAGATTTTGTTTTAATATTGACGTTGAATTTACATATTATCGAAAATTTTTGGAATATTGCTAAAGATATGCGCGATTTTTGGGAAAAAATTGGCAATATTATACAAGGATTGGCAATTATTGAAAGTCCCATTGATATCGAAGATGAACCGAATGCTCATGATTTAATTGTCACTCGTGGAGAAATTGTTTTTGATAATGTACAGTTTCAGTATCATAACGCTGAATCATTATTTGAGCATAAATCGGTAATAATTAAACCTGGCCAAAAAGTCGGTTTGGTAGGCTATTCTGGTAGTGGAAAATCAACTTTTGTTAATTTAATTTTACGACTTTTTGATGTTACGCAAGGCAAAATTTTAATTGATGGTCAGGATATTACACAGGTAACACAAGATAGTTTACATGAAGCGATTACTATGATTCCTCAAGATCCCTCATTATTCCATCGATCATTAGTGGAAAATATTTCGTATGGTAAAAAAAATGCAACAAACAAAGAAATTATTGCAGCCGCAAAGCGTGCATATGCGCATGAATTTATCGTAGCACTTGCACAAGGTTATGATACGCAAGCGGGAGAACGAGGTATACGTCTTTCTGGTGGGCAGCGTCAACGGATTTCAATTGCGCGTGCGATATTAAAGAATTCTCCTATTTTAATCCTTGATGAAGCAACGAGTCAGCTTGATTCTGTAACTGAAAACCAAATTCAAGATAGCTTATGGGATCTCATGCAAGGCAAAACAACATTAGTGATTGCGCATCGGCTTTCTACGTTGCTGCAAATGGATCGTATTTTAGTTTTTGATAAAGGAAGTATCGTAGAAGATGGATCTCACGAAGAATTGCTTGCAAAAGATGGGCTTTATAAAAAATTATGGGAAGCTCAGATTGGCGGATTTTTGCTTGATAACGGTGAGGATGTAACGGGTTGAAATGTTTATCTGAATAGGAATATTGATAAAATAGAGATGATAATTGTATAGTCCATATAAATGATTTTCTAGAATACATGAGGAAAAATGTTATGGAAAATAATAGGTATGGGCTATTACTGTTTTTGATTATATCGCTACATACAACCGCAATGGCTGCTACAGTACAAGAAAAACAAGCGATGTATCATCAGCTTGCTAGTCTAGAAAATCAAAGAAAATTATTACTTACAGCGTATGAAAAAGCAATGCAGGATGCATTGAACGAAGATGAGCGAAATATCGTAGAACAAGAATATGTTCAACAAATAAAAGATATATCTCAACAGATAGAAGAACGAAAAAGAATGCTTGAAGCAACCACTAATCAAGAATTATTATGGAGTGGAGCAAAATTTTTTGGTGCAACTGCTTTATTAGGATTATTAGCATATAATATTTTTACGGCTGCGCGTGTGCCGCATAAAGAACAATCAATTTCATCATCAATAAAAACAATGTCAGATACATCATCAGAAGCTTTGTTATCAGAAATCTTACAGCTTTCTCAGCAAGATTCTGTTATATTTGATCATCAAAAAGACTTTCAAAAAATTCCTCAAGAATCATCAGATATTTTACCACCACAATTTCAATCGATAGATCCGAAAGAAGTGCCAGCTCTGCTACAGGCAATCAAAATGCCATTGACTCCGCAAGAAAAAGCTTTGTATGAACTGCGATATAAAAATCTGAGAGACACTTCCGCTTTTTATTTTTTTATGTTTGTTCTCGGATTACAAGTAGCTGGACCTATTGGATTGCCAATAGAGCTTATTCTATTTGGCATTCCGGCTTTATCCGGGGCTGGAGCTGCATACTATAAAGCCAAATTATATCCATGAATATTTACAAAAAGATTATTATAATTTGTTAGTCCTCTGATGATTCAGAAACAAAAGGATTTTGATCATTTATTGGTTTTGAGTTTGATTTTATTACAAGACCGCTTAATATTAATTCAGATTCTTGTGCAAGAACATCAAGAAGATTTTCTAATATGGCGGGAGATATTGGTTCAACCGAAAATGTTTTTTGTTGCGTATTTGTTTTCCTCATTTTTCTTTTTAATATTGAAAATATAAAATCATCAGTTGCATATAATGGAAATTGTGTAGTTTCGGGTAAAGCAGAGTCTCCTTGCCCTTTTGCAATTATCTCAAAATCTTTTAGCATTAATTTTTTTGCTTCTACTAAATCTTCAAGGTTTATTTTTATTAATGAAGCATGAGCATCTGAGGGGCGAGTCAAGATTTTTATAGCTTCAGCCTGTTTACTGCTTGATAGTTCTAAAACTTCTCGAGTAAAGAAGAAAGTGCGTAGATCTTTTAAATATTGTATTTTTTGAATAAGTGTTGGAGTAAGATCTTTTGTCTTAATTTTATTTGTTGTGGGAATTAATTGCGCAGCTATATAATTTTCCTTATTTCTTATACTGCTATCAAGATCAGGATTACTCGCGAGTTTTTTGATTAAATTTTCATCTAGCGCCATAGCAGCATAATGCCACATAGTGTTACCATATTCATCTTGATAATTGGGATTTTTCAGAAACTTTTTATAAAATTCTATTAATTGAGATAACCTATCAGTTTGTCGGTGACGAATTGCTGTAAGCATGAATTCTGTAGTGACATACTTAGGCAATATCTCAGGTAGAATTTTTTCTAAAAAAGAATGTATTATTTGTTGGATAAATATTTGCGAGCAATGTGGGTTATGCATTTCTATGTTTGTTAGTATCATTGCATTCAGAATCAAATCTAATATTTTCCCTGTAACAAGTTTGTTGAATAATTTTTCATATTTAATTCTGTCACTTCCAATAATCAAATCAGATGCTTTACGTAAATCATTATTTTCGATCCAGCTATGAGTTCTTGGGTCACTAAGAAGGAGGTCAATAGCCTTTTCATCGTGCAAAAGTACAACACGATGCAGTAAAGTATTGCCGGTATTTGTGTCTTGCTGATTAGGATCATTTTGAGGATCCTCAAGAAAATATTCTAATTTTTTTTTAATTTTTGAGCTTTTTGTATTAAGAGCTTCTATAACATCAGTATATGTTACTGGATCTCGTGGGGAGCTATGAGAAGATTTGCTATCACGAGGCGATGACGTTGAAAGTTTGTTGCTCAAAAGAGATGGTTTTTTACGCGGTGAAGTGCCAGGCGATTCGCTAAAAGACGAATTTCTTGATCCAGTATTTAGGGAAGATTTTTTTTTAGAAGTTTTTTCTGGATTACTTAAAAGTGGTTGATTAAGAGTTTCTACCGGAGTTTCTGCAAAGATGTGCCGAGGAGAGGATTGATCTAGTGCATGAGAAGAATCATTCAACAATTCAGAAATCGTCTTTTGTAACACCATATCTTTTTTTAAAGAAGGTTCATTGGCGATATATATTATTGGTTTTTGTATAGAAGGATCTTGAGAATTATCTTGATTAAATGTAATAGCTTTAAGTGAAATTTCTGATTTTCTTGGTGAGCCTGAGGATGAAAGTACACGAATTCTCCTTTCTCTTGAAAGATGAAGTGATGGGACTTGTGAAGGTCTATTATTTTTTTTTCGGGGAGCTGGATCCATGGTATACATTATATGAATGTTTAGAAACAAGATGACTAATAATAAAATGTTGAACATGGATGTTTTCCTGGTAAAAATTACAAAATGTATTCTATAAAATCGTGATAATTATGCGATTAGTGTAAAGGATAATAAAGGAAAGTAAATTCATTTATACTAGAAACTCATTTTTCTTCCTTGTAAATCCATGGTACCGGAGTCTGTTTTTGACTTGTAAGGTGATGTATTAACTTTTCAAAAATGAATTCTTTGTTTACGTATTTGGGAAGATCAACTGATTGAGGCAATTGCCGATCTTTTGATTGAGCAGATTCAATGGAATCTAATTTTATTTTAATTTCTTTCAATGATTTTTTGATGCAAGGATCCTTTATGATAAACGCGATCTTTGTTGGTTCACTCATGAGAAGGACACATGCTTCTTTATGGATTGCATAATCTAAATTGCCATGTGCAAATAACATCTCACGTAATGGTGCATGAGCTTTGTTTGCTGTCGAGAGTAATTGATGAGCATTTTTATTATCAAAATTTCTGATTTGGGTATTAATTGCTGGATCCTGTAATAGTTTTTTTGTCCAATCCACGTCTTTTAAAATTACTGTGTAATGGAGCAATGTATTACCAATATTATCTTGTTTGTTTTTGTCTGGATATTGCTGAGAGAAGTTTGTAATAAATTGGAGGATGTTTTCATGATTGTGCTCTTTATGATATTCAATCATTGCAATAATGAAATCATTTGTTGCATAATCTGGCCATTCATCACACAAGTCTTGTATCTTATCTTGCTTTTGATTAAATATTAATAATTTTTGTTGAGCTTTGTATATTTTTGCTGAAATCATTGTACGCGGAAGGTCTTCTGTTATAAAAGAGCGATCTGTTTTAAGTAAAGCATGTACAAAAGATTCTACATTACTGCGTATCATTAGTGTTGTATACATTGCAATTTTTGTTTCTATGTTTGGAATTAAATGTATAGAAAGCCGTTGATCACCGTTCTTAATATAATATCGGACGCATGGATTTTTAATAAGGAACATAAGTGCATCAACATTGCCTAACAATACGGCGTGATGTAGTGCAGTATTTCCCCATTTATCCTGATGATTAAGGTTTTTTTCTGGATCAGACATTATTTTTTGTAATACATTGATATCATTTTTCCGTGTTGCTTCAATAAGACTGTCAGAATGATCGTTAGATCTTTTCTGAGAATTAACCGATTCAGCGCTGCGATTGGAGCGAGGGGTAGTTCTATATGAAGTTGAAGGAGTATGTGTTTGTGGAATGGAAAGATGTACTTGGGAAGTTGATCTTAGAATGCGTAGATCAAACGTACGAACTTGACGGCTTCGAGGTTTTTTTTCTGCTATGGGTGGAGGATCCATAGGATATATGGTATAAAAAATGAAAACAAAAAAATTGAGTCGTAAGAAAGCGTTCATAAACTCTCCCCCAAAAGTTTATTTTAAAAAAGTATGGCACTTTTGAGGGAGTTATGGCAATAAAAAAAAAGTTGATTATTTGTTTTTTTGACTTAGAAGTGATAGTTCATAATAGAGCATAAGAGTAATAAATTCATCAGTCGCATAAGAAGGCAATAACGCATTGTTTGGAAGAGCAGATGTTTGTTTTTCTTTTGTCTTATTGATTGTTTCTTTTATTATGGCAACTGCAGTATTAATGTTTTTTTCATCAGTATTATTTTCTCTATACATTTCTTGTGCCTGACCATTTACCAATATATTAAGTGTAGAGCGAGCGAAAAGCATACGTTTATACTTTACAATTTCTTCAGATGCAAGAGGTGCACCTTCTTTTTCCTGAGTTTTATCAAGCAAGTCTCTTGGATGAGATCCATGTCGGTTTCTTTTAGAAGCATCTATTCTAGGATCCAAGAGCAGTATTCTTATTATTTTAAAATTGTCTGCAAGTGCAGCAATATGAAGGGCTGTGTTTCCCCAATTATCAACGATCTCACTTATAGGCAAATAAGGGTTTTTTAAAGACGACTTGACGAGAGCGACTTCATTTTTGCGTATATTTGTTAAGAAACGATTTTCAGGTTTTTCAACAATAGAGTCAAGAGGTATTACTGTATCAAGTTTTTTTTTACTACGTGTTTTAAATGGTGAGTAACCAAGAGATTTTCTATTTTGATTGACGTTGCTATCCGAATATGATTTTGGATAAAAATCGTCGGAAGTTATGATATTGATGGGTGCTGGAACGGAATGTCTTTTGTTGGTTTCATGCGTATGGTTTTTTGTAGGTATGGAAAAGTCATCTTGAGAAGCTTTTCTTTGGTAATTATATCTTTGATGACCATAAAATCTTTTTGGCTTAGATTTATTGCTATCAGATAGCTGTTGTGCTCCATTGAGAGAAAAATTATAACAAAACAAAAAAGAAAATAAGGTAATGGGATAAAGCATGATGTTTTCCTTTGAAAAAGACGCTCTAATAAAGTTTATTGATTATGTGCAAAATTAAATGAAAAAAGCAATCCTGAAAAAAGGATTGCTTCTATAATATACATACGGAATACACGACTCTGATTTTTTTTATGGAAAGATTGATCTCTTATGTAACGGCCAATCTATTTTCTTATAAAGGATGCCCGATCGGAGCGTTAGCGCAGATTGGGATAAAAGTATGGAGGAGAGAGTGGGATTCGAACCCACGATCCCGATCCCTCGGGATAACGGTTTTCAAGACCGCCGCATTCGGCCGCTCTGCCATCTCTCCAAAACCTATACCTCATACTTCACCTTGTTCCTTATGGAGACCTCGGTAAAGAGGGATAAAAAAATTATAAAAGAACTTTATAATGTGCCAGTCATAAAAACCGGCTTGCCAGCTGAAGCTTTATACGTAAGCTGGCGCGCCCAGAAGGAGTCGAACCTACAACCTTCAGATCCGTAGTCTGACGCTCTATCCAATTGAGCTATGGGCGCATTATCTATATTTCAAAAATTATCGGCTTTTTATTTTTATCACCTACCATCGCCAAAGGGCTATGGTGGGCAACCAACGCTTAGGCTATCCAGATTTTCGTTATTTCAAAATCAAACCATTAAAAAAGCTGGCGTGCCAGATATAGCTCGTTAGAGCGAAGACTGGTGGAGAGAGAGGGATTCGAACCCTCGCGCCCGGTTTCCCAGACTCTTGCTTAGCAGGCAAGCGCTTTAGGCCGCTCAGCCATCTCTCCTTTAATCCCATTTTTCGTTACACTTCAAACGGGCACCTCGGTGAAGAGGTCGTAATTTCAATAATATATTCAAAAGGATACTGTCATTTATTATTTTTTCAAGTAACTTTATGAATATTTCTGTTTAAATATAACATTTTTTAAAGTATTGTATATTTTTTTAAAGTTAAATAGCTAAGCTTTTTTTACCCGTGATGAAGTATAGGAGGTTACAATGGCATTTATTTTTGAGGTTAAAGTTACTCCCAACTCTAGCAAAAAAGGCTGGTCGCTCGATAAATCCGGGCGTTTGAAGTGTCACCTAAAAAGCCTAGCAGAAAATGGAAAAGCAAATGCTGAGCTCATCAAAAGCCTTTCAAAAGCACTTGATATTCCGCAACATATGATTTCAATTGTCTCTGGAGAACACATACGAGACAAGCGTATTAAAATAGATATTGAGATGACATTTAATCAATTATTAGAAAAATTGGGTATTGATTGGCAGATGGACATGTTTTGAGCCCCAATGACACTTCCTACTTCGCATAAAGCTTCGTAGGTCATGCCGTTTTCATTGGGGACCCCATTTAAGAAAAAAAGAAAGAGATTCCCATTGAAGAAAATATAGGATAAAAGTAATGCCATATTTTACGTGGGTCGGAGTAGATATTACCGGCGCAACAAAAAGAGGCAAAAAGGCAGCACAGTCCCATCAGGATTTATCAGCGCAACTTATATGTCAAGGAGTTGCATTATTGCATGCTAAGCCTACTTATGCATCATCTTTTTTGTGGCCAATTACTGCAAAAACCAAAAGTAACTTATTTAAACAGAAAGCTAAGTTATTGCGGGCCGGTATATTGTTGCCGCATGTTCTTGAAGTTATTGTACAGCAAGTAAATAATCCCATGATCTATGATGTTTTTTTGAGTATAAAACATGATGTTGAGCATGGAATTTCTTTTGATAAAGCGCTAGAGAAGCATTCAGAGTTGTGTGATCCTATTATAGTTATAATGCTTGCGGCGGGGCATGAATCGGGAAACATAATCAATGCTATAGAGAATGTGGCTCTTTATTTTCATAATCAATATATCTTTAATAAAAATCTTCGAGCAGCTTTGGCAATGCCACTTTTGACGTTATTATTTTTTGTGGGAATTAGCAGTTTTATTTTTGTGTGCATCATTCCACGTTTTACAGACATGTTAAGCTCTTTGCAGCAAGACCTTCCAGCTTTAACGAAATCGATGATTTTCATCAGTGAGTTCATCTCTAGTTATTCAATGCTCTATTTGGTAATTGTTATCGCGATAAGTATCTTCTGTATGTATCGTTATCTTATTACCTCGCAGGGTAAAAAGTTATGGAGCTCAATTCTTAATTCTATCCCATTTGTTGGTACTATTATTTGGCGACATCATATGTGTCAAATACTGCAAGCGTTATCATTGTTAATTACGAGCGGTGTTCCACTTGTATCTGCATTAAAAATAGTAAGTGAATCTATTGATAATGAAGAAACTGCTATGCAATTAAAAAGCCTACATCTTGATGTTGCATCAGGGCGGCTTTTGAGCTATGCAATGGGAACGACATCTTTATTTTTTCCAGAAATTATTGCGCTTATCCATGTAGGGGAAGAATCGGGTACATTGGGGCATTCGCTTGAAGCGTCTGCTTTAGTGTATAATGATAAAGTTGAGGAAAGCTTGCGCAGATTTATTTTTTTCTTGCAGCCATGTGTTATTATTTTACTTGGTTTATTGGTTACTATACTTATCTTTGCAGTATACTCACCAATTATGCAGCTTTCGCACGTTATATAAGAAGGATCTTTTAGAGGGAATTATCATGATATTCGTTATTTTATCAATACTATTTTCTTTTTCTCAAATGGCGTTTGCCGAGCAAACATGGAGTGAGCACGCTGAACAAGTTCTCAATCTGGCGAAGTATGAGTTGCCAGCACCTTCTATCATTGGTGAACGTGAATGGAAAGAATTACAACTCGATAGATTAGTCACCATTCTTGATCGTAGTACTACATCTTTTGGCAGATGGGGGCTTGTACAATTATTGCATCCGATTGCCGATGAAAAAGAATTATTTCGACGAAAAGAAATTATTACGTTCTTGGTTGAACATGAAGATGAAATGCATATCTTCCAAGAACAACTTAAGCGCGTGAAAAACGTTGAAAAATCATTGCTTGCGTATTGGGATAAACATGATCGATTAAATCAGCGTGCGCAGCAGTTTTATTACACAGTGTTTGGATTGAAAGATTTAAATAAGAGTAGCCTTGCACTCAATACAAGTATTGTGATGGAAATGTTCAATTCCTTTAAATATCTTGTTGGGGTGCTAGCTCTTGGGGGGCTTTCAAATGAAATACAACACTGGGTTTTTAGTGAAAATAAAGAATTGGATATTGTTGAAGGTCTTCTTGCTGGTCTCCAGACGCCATATCGGCAGCATTCCTTTTCTCTCACAGGAGCTATAGATCCCTCAAAAGATTCTTATAAATATAAAGATTATTTGAGAGCTTTTGGCTATGGATCCTTGGGGGATAGATATACTGTTTTAAACAAAGGATATACGACTCCAGAAGTTCCTTTTCGGTTTTTCAAGCATTTATTATTTACTGTGCCTTCTACGCATAGTAAATTTGGTATTATTGGTTCTTTTATAGGTGCAACTATTCCAACCTTATTTTTTGATTATCAATGGGGCAATGCAATAATTTCTACAGGACAACGGATTATTTCTATGTATCGTACACTTAATGAATTGCAAAAACGTATTTCTGATGTAGCACAATGCGTGGACGCCATACAAAAATTACAAGATATCGTGAGCAAACAAGCACCTGCTTTACGTTCGTATTTTGATAAAAGTGATGATTATGATAATGAACGAGAACAATTTATTAATAGTTTATTAACAAAACGGTTTCTAAAAAAATCAGATTATCTTTATTCTCGCGGTCATGTACTCACTATGCATTTAGATATTACTCAAAAGAAAGAAACACTTATTCCACTATTACATTCAGTAGCATTATTGGATGCGTGTTGTTCAATTGCACAGTTGTATAAAGAGAGTCAGAATGAGTCAGTAATATTTAGTTTCCCCGAACTTATAAATGCAGAAAAACCGTTTTTAGATTATCGCGATGCATGGTTACCATTATTACCATTTAAAGACGCAATTACCAATGATCTCGTTTTGGGTGCTCATAACCATCCTGGTAAAATAATTATCACGGGGCCTAATGGTGGTGGAAAATCAACTATTTTAAAGACCCTTGGCGTTGCACCTATTTTAGCTCAATCCTGGTGTATTATTCCCGCAAAAAAAGGGCAACAAACAGTATTTTCTGCTATCAGAACAGCTTTGGCTCCGCGTGAAGATTTAGAACATGGTTTATCAACGTTCATGGCGGAAAAAAAGACAATGTCAGAATTGCTTGAAGATGTTCATTCTGCAGATGCTGATGATAAGATGCTTGTTCTGGTGGATGAACCGTATAAAGGCACCGTTGATGCTGAATCAGCCAAGCGTATTTATCAATTTGGTAAAGATGTAGCAGGTTATCCGCAACTACTTCTTGCTCTTGCAACTCATGTGCGTAAGCCAATTGCTTTGGCACAAGATGCGCCAATGATTTTTGGTAATTATCAGGTCAAAATCAATGAAACAAGACTTGGTATTTTTGAGCGTCTCTTTAAACTTGAGCCAGGACCTGCTATGTGGTGGTTTGATGATAGCGATAAGCGCAGCCGGTTTGTTGATTGGATCAGTACAAAAGGTAATGGAATTGAATAAGTTTTTAGCTGATTTTTATTATCAATAGAAGATACTTTTTAATAAAAAGACCTGTAAAATTTACAGGTCTTTTTATTTGACGGGTTGAGCCTTTTCCAGTATTCTAATGATGTATTTGAAATGATCAATATGCCGGGGTGGCGAAATGGCAGACGCACGAGACTCAAAATCTCGCGATGGTAACATCATGTCGGTTCGAGTCCGACCCTCGGCACCAGCCTATGCGTAAAGCTACAGCTGGCACGACCGGATTTTTTATCTCAACTTCATAAAATCACATTGGGGTTCCCCAATGAAGAAAAAAATAAAAAAAGGTTTTTGTGGAATCTAATTGTATCTTCTGTAAAATCATTGCGAGACAATTACCAGCAAAAATAATTGCAGAAACTGAAGATATTCTCGTTATTGATAATATTGCTCCCAAAACTCCTGTTCATTATCTTATTATCCCTAAAAAACATGTTTCTGATATTAATGCTTTAACTGAGCAGGATGCAATTCTTGCTGGTAAAATGGTATTAATGGCTAAGCAATTGTCCGAAAATTTATCGAATTCACAATCATTTCGTCTTTCAGTGAATAATGGAATCGATGCAGGACAAAGTGTCTTCCATCTTCATTTTCATTTTCTTTCAGGTAAAAAATTTCTTGAAGATGTTCACGTATAATAACCAGTTTTTCTGACGATATACGTACTATATGCAACTATTTATAATTTCTATTATGATATATTGACCTAAAGGCTCCCTTATTGCTATGTTTATATTAATTATAAAAATAAAAAGGAGAGTCGAATGAAGAAGATATTATTAACAGCTGTATTGATGGGCCTTTCCCTCAATATTTCATCAGAGATGCTTCAAAAAGAAGACGTTTCTCCAGCTAAACTCAAAGAAAGATTGTTGCAAAAGTATCAGGGAAAGATCAATGGTATTGAGCAACTGGCTCAAGCTACCAATGATTTTCAAGGGACTGCTAGTGCTAGTACGATCAAACAAAAGATAGATGCGGCTGCAAATCAGCTTATGGGCATGGGAAGTATTGATATTACTCAGGTTGAAGGTGATATTGAAAAAATAATACATTCAACGCTTACGAATATGTTTAAGCAATCAATAGGCCTTGCTTCTAAAACATATGTTCATGAAGCTTCAGATAGTTTGTTTGCCATTTCTCCTTGGAATAAGAAAATAGTATGGAATGATGCGCAAACGCATGTGCTTATGTTAACATGGATTCCTGCTGCTTATAAAAAGACCTATGAAGATAAACTTGTCAGTGGTGAAGAAATGAAGATTGCTTGGGATGCCTGGGTTACAGCAGTTCCTGAAATAAAAGAATTTGCTCAAAATTATATGCGTACAAATAAAAATGGTTTTAACTTGACCGATAGAATAGAGCAATTTTTAGGTCTTATTCCAAGTAAGCCACCATATGCAGTCTCTCAAAACAAGCTTTTTATTGAGATGTGGGTACGTCCTGAAGATTTATTCCGACCATGTCTTGATGCTGAAATTGGCGATACAGAGTGTATGATAGATCCACATGAATCCGATCTAGCAAAATTACCAGTAGGTTATCGTGATATGTCAAAATTGGTTTCGATGACACCACAGCATAAAGCATGGTTTGATAAAGAGAAAAAAGGTAAATACGAAGGCCAATGGGCTATGCCTTGGACACGATTTGGTTATACCTATGATTGGGGTTCAATGAAAAAAGTTGCGGGTAAAAAGGCTGCTCAAGGTGCTTCTGAATATCTGATTAAAAATGGTAGTAACGTAATTATACAGAGCATAATTCCTACTGATGAATATCCTAATGCACCTACTCCGCGCAGTGGTTATATGTATAAAGAATAATATTTTAGTAAAATATTGTTAAAAAAGAGAGAGGATTACGGAAGTAATCCTCTCTCTGATTTTTTATGCTTCTATTTTCTTTTCTTCAAAATTGGCTTTGTACTTCAATTCATCTTGATAGAATACATATAAACCGATTAAAACAATGACGATTGAGACATAAAAATGCCACGAAATCTTTTCTTGGAAAAATGCCCAGCCATAAACAGCTGCAAAAATAGGGCTTAAAAAACTCGTGAAAGACATAAATGTTGCAGAATATCTTTTAAGTAATCCAGCATAAATATTATGACACAAAATATTACTTACAAATATCATGATGAGCAAACCTTTACAGAAGGATGCTGGATCAGAAACATTTGGTATTCCTTCCAATGCAAACGAATTAACGAGTGAAATAAATCCTCCGCTTGCCATACAAACACCAGTTACTATAGAAGTTTTATAATTTTTATAGCGCACTAATTTTTGTATAAGTATCCAACTATAGCAATGCAATGATACAGAGATAATAAGAAATATTTCATATTGCGAGATATAGAAAAATTCTCCCATGGTAGCTTCAGCAGGGCTCGAAGAAATAAGCATGGGGAGCATTCCAATCAGTCCAATAGATAGGCCAATCCATTGTTTTATGGATAATTTTTGGTTAAAGAGTAAGTATGCATATAAAGCGGTTAAAAATGGGGAAAAATTATAAAAAAATGATACTTTCCATACCGGCAACACGCGCAAAGCATATAAGCGTAAGGCATACGTTGCATACATACCAAAAAATGTTATTTGAAAAAACGTCCACAAATGTTTTCTTTGTAGTTTAAAAGCAACATGAGACCGGTAATATTCATAGGTCATAAGAATAGTTCCAGCCAGAAGCATGCGAGTTCCTGATAAAAATAATGGAGAAGCGAAATTCATGAGATATTTCCCTATGGGAAATGAAGTGGCAAAAAGTGCCTGTAAAAGAATAATAAATGTCATTGTCGCAATACCTATCAAAAAGAATGAGGGTTGTATTATTTTGGTATATGTAAATTCTTATAACTATAATAAAGAATAGTATACAATACAAATAAAAAAAGGGGGAATTTGTATGAAAAGTGTTCTATTGCATTTTACTGTAAAAAAAAAAATAACATTTCTTTTTTTTATTAGTTTTCTGACCATCAGAGGGATGGATTTGCCAGGTTCGCGAACGGGTAGCCCTCTGCAAAATCGTTTACAGAATCAAGCTTTTCAAGAAGCATCTCAAAAAGCTACTTTTTTAAAAACGATTAAAGCTTGGGATAATGAAAAGCTTATTATTAATGGCAAAGAATCAACGAGACATATTCCTCAAAGTATGATAATTATTCCAGGTGGAAGAGGCGTTTTATATACAGGACCCGGTGAAACACGTTTTGTTTGTGTAGAAACAATGATACAAAACGAACCACAATTGATGTATCGACATTCTAATGATTTCTATCATCCTCTCATTGCTGCTGCAATGAAACCGGGAAATGAGCTAATTCTCGCTTCTATTTTAAATAGAATTGGACAGCAACCTGAATATATTCTATCGAAACACAGACTTCGTAAACCAAATAATACTTCACATGATATATTCTCAAATGGACAGTTTAAGTTTTTATCTGTTCATTCAAATATAAAAACGGTTGGAGCTGCTTCTAATTGGGATGATTCGAATGTGCAAGCGGTGGCGTTGAGTCCTAATGGCGAGTATCTTGCTATAGGATTTCCAAATTTCGTTCAGCTTACAGATTTGGTAACAGAAACGTCTTATCGAAGCATATTTCCAAAAACCGTTTCTCCTCAGGCTTTCGTTGTGGACGTTTCTACGCCTACAAATAACTTTTTGGATCAAAAAGAGTCACATGTTGCTTCTGTAAACAATAAAGGACATATTGATTGCAAAAGGTTTACCAGCGACGAGTTATTCTTGAATGTAAAAAATATATCTACTGGAGATCGGATAGAAAATGTTCATTTAATGCCTGAAACAAAAGAGGTTTGGTATGTTACCGAAAATGGTCAAGTTAATACGATAGATTTTAGAACATTCCTTGATCATTGTGATGATGAAATCAAAAAACGTATGGTTTCATATCATGAAGGAAGTAAAGCATCAGTAGATCAAGGATCGGAGCAAACAGCGATTCATTGGTGCAATAATCCTCAGGCAGAAGATGTGGCGAGATTGCGTATTAATGTCTATCGTGAAAGCAAAACCGGAGTGCAATCTTTTATTCTTGTATTACCAGATTCATTTCCTAAAATATATAATTGTATAGGTGCACAAGGACAAAAAACATCAGCTCCTGTATGTATAACATCGGCTGCTGTACGAGGGAATATAGTAGCAAGTTTTTTGAGTAATGGAGAAATAGCGTTTTGGAGATTGCCTGAGAAAAATAGAGTTCCAGAGGAAGCTGAAGTAAAGGCAGCCAATACTCCAAAAAGACTTAGATCTCTTTCCTCTCCAACAGACGAGATTGCTAACATTAAAAAGTATGCGCAAACTTCTCCTGCGGGCAACAATAATGAAAAAAGAAAGAGTGCAAGAAAAGGTAATCATCCTGTACCAAAATTGAATTTTTTAAGAAGCAAAGAATCTTTAATTGAATCGCCACGTAAAAAAACTGAAAAAACTGAAACTCCACGCAAAAAAAAATCAATCTCATCTGGTGATGAGCGAACTGTTCTAGATCCTGTAATTTCATCAGATGAATCTATATTTGAAAATGCACTAAGAAAAGATATCTATAATGATTATCGTAAAAAAGAAAATGATTAACAAGAATACGTAAAAATTTTAACCGATGAATTAATCGTCTTTATGGAATAACATTTTCAATGAAGGCGATTACTTTTTCTTTATATAATTCTTTATGTATAAGATGATGTTTTGCATGAGATGATGTCTCTATCCACCAACATTGTTTATTGGGAGTTAACTTTGCAAGTTTGTATACGTTAGAAAATGCTGCATGTGTATCATCATATGAATGAATAAATAGAATAGGTATGGTGATTTGATGAATTTTATCAAATAAGTTAGTTGTTTTTTCATAAGAGATAATCAGTGGTTTAGCGCATAAGCGATGAATGATTTTAAAGCAGGAAATAATAAAAGAATAGGATGTAGTATAGAATTTTTTTTGTGCAATCTTTTTTTTTGTTCCTTCAATGAAAACTGCAGTTTTTATGAAATATTTTTTGATGTTAGCAATAGCAGAGCTTTGTGACATTGCTATCACCGATCCCCAACCGCTATCAAAAATAAGTCCCTTAATGCGTGATTGTTCTAAAGTATTATTTTTTATTATATGCAGAATGGCATGTGCGGCATTAAATACTCCAGAACATGTTCCTCCAATAATAATGGGTAATTCGTTATTATTATTTATCCAGGAGATAGCGGCTATAATATCTTTATATTCATCAACTCCATAACGCCAGACATTCCAGATAAGTGATCCTTCACTTTCTCCACGTCCACGAGCATCGAAAAATAAAATATTACAATATTCAGGAAGTAGATCATAAAATGTTGCCATTCCTTCCTTTCTTCCTGGCAACCATCCTGCACAAATAATAACATTGCATGTTGCATCGGAACGAGATAAAAAAAGCCCTACAAGCTTAAGGTTATCCGTAGTTGTAAAGGTGATCTTTTTAAAATTAATATCTTTTAAGGCAGTTCGTGTTGCTTTATAATTTTTTAAAAAAGATTTTGAATAAAATTGTTCTTTGTGAGGAATGACATAGCAATAAAATGAAAAAAGCATTATCACTAAAAAAGAAAATTCTATTTTCATGACGTTAATTCTTATTTTTTATGATATGTTTGGATGCAATGTATGATTATTTAAGTCAAAGTGAAAAATATGCAGTTGATAGCTATCATTATTAGTATATTATTATCAGTTTTTTCTACAATCGTTATGAGTTATATTGCGTTGGCAACGCCGATTGGGCCATGGATTGCTCCAACGCTTGTTTTTATTGTTTTACTGTTCTCTCAAATATTTTCAAGAATTACTACTTCGTCTATGGCGTATGTTGTTTCTGCTGGTTCAATTGGTGGCATTATGGCAACTGCATGTGCATTTTCATTCCCTACCATTTATTTTCTTGACCCGACATTATTTGGTGTATGGATGGAATCGCCTTTGTTTTTTAGTAGTATGCTCGGAATATTTTCTTTTTTGGCAGGATTATTTGGTCTTTTTATAGCTGATATATCAGAAAAAACATTTATTATTGAACAAAATCTATCTTTTCCAGTGGGTCAATTGACGTATAAAATGATTACAGCTCAAGAACAGATGCATAAGGCATATGAATTGATGACAGGATTTTGTTCATCAGCATTTTTTTCATTTTTACAAGGTGGTATTTTATTAACGCATTCAATTATTCCAAAAGCAATCACGTTATTACCGACAACACAATTTCTAGTTTTTTCTATTACTCGCATAGTGATTAATCTTGATATAGCTCCTATGATTTGGGCTATTGGTTTTGTAACAGGACACGTTATAGCGCTTCCTCTTGCTATTGGCGCATGTGTACATATTTTTGTTGCGCAGCCAATTCATACAATATTCTTTTCTCATATATCTTCTATAGAATTTACGCTTGCTTTTTGCAGCGGTATCGTTTTATTTATTACGGCAATGAGTATTATTGGTATGCCACAACAGATTATTAATGGAATAAAAAAGGGTGTAAAAAAGCTAGAAAATAAAACTAATATACAGCACTATTTTGTTGATGTGCCTACGATTGTCTGTGGCGCCATAATGATCATAGCGCTTGCGTTATTTTTGTTTTATTTTGAATTCCCATGGTATGTACAGTTGTATTTAATTGTTTGTAGTGCAATTACGACGTATCAAATTGTAGCAATTGCAGGGAGGATTGGATTAGCATTACTGGGAAGATTTGCAACATTTGTTATGGTCCCGGCAATGCTGATGTTTAATCTTAATTATGTTCAGTTAATTTTTATTGCTACATTTGTTGAAATGAGTGGAGGTGTTGCGGCAGATATTCTTTTTGGACGTAAATTAGCGCAATTAGCTGATATTTCACATACGAAAATGCGTCAATATCAAGTGCTAGGATTGATAATATCTTCTATGAGCATAGGAATTATATTTTGGTTATTAATTAACCATTTTGGATTAGGTTCGCCAGAATTATTTGCATATCGTGCGCAATCTCGTCAACTTCTTATTCAAGCACAACAATTTGATTATATGGTACTTATCTTGGGTGGTCTATTTGGCATGCTTTTGCAATCTTTGAAACTTAATCCAATGTTGGTTTTAGGTGGTTTACTTATGCCTTTGGATATGACATTTGGCCTCGCTCTAGGAGGGTTTTTGGCATATCTTGCACCTGATAAAGAAAAAAATTATCCATTTTGGTCAGGAGTTTTCGCTGGTAATTCGATATGTATGTTATTGCGAGCAGTATTCTAATTTTTCTTATACTGGGGTCCCCATGTGTAATGTAATAGAGCATGGGGAAAAAAAGTATTATCCCTTTTGGTCAGGAGTTTTCGCTGGTAACTCGATGTATGTTATTGAGAGCTATTTTCTAAGGTTTTTATATCACCTTTATACTCAATATAAGCTGCTATTCAGTGTATTACTAAAGGCAAATATAATTTACAATACATAGACCATTGTACAATTTTTTTTTCTTTGTTATCATCCCTCTGTAGTATAATTTAATATTATTTAAAGGAGAGGTTCATGCAAAAAAAAGGATCGAATAAATTCATTTTTGCGACCGCGTTTATTTTTACATTGTTTTTTAATCAATACAGTTATTCTGTTGCAGCATATATTCCTCAAGTATTGAGAGAATGTTTTGCTAGTATATCTCAAGTAGCAGGAAAAACAACGAGTGATAATTTTCAAGAACTATGTGGTATGATTGCGGAAAACAGAGTGTTGACATCAGATAGTCTTGCTCGCAGTGTTGCGCATGAGGCTCTTGAAATACTAGAAAATGATGATTGTTTTGAAAATAAATGGCGACAAGAAGCACATGCTTATTTACACAATTATCTGGATGGCTTAAATAACAAATCTATTTTATGTTCTTTACATGGTGATAGAAATGCTTTGACTACAATGCCGGCTGCTTTACTTACTCGTTCTCTACAGGCTGATGCGATGAGTAAAGATATATTGTACTTAAGCAGTCAACTGACTAGTATGCAAAATATAGAAATATGCGGAAATGTGGATATAAATTCTGATTTTTCTGGCCTCATGCCAACATATTCTACCGATGAAAAACTTGTCAGAGCAAGTTTGCTTTTTAATGCAAATATGTTGAGTAACCCTGATTCTTCTTCTCCAAATGCAGTTTTCGGAACAGGCGTTAGCTCTCCTGTTGTTACTGCTTGGACTATGTCATCAACCCCATTGAGACACATGACAACGAGAGCACCGCTTACAACCCCGGTTACTATCCAATTTTCGATACCAACGGATTTCAAACGAGACGAGCCTGTATCCCTAAAAGTTCATTTCTTAGTGGAAAAACAAGGTTTTGAAAAAGGGAAAGCTCGTATTCAAGTTGATGCTTTGTATACAGGCGATAATGATCAATTTGATTTATCAGACACTACTCATACTGATCGTTCAAAAGATTTTACGGTAAAAGAACCGAGCAATGATAATGAATTTAGACATGTATATGTTTCAGTACCCCTTAAAGAATCACATATCAAAAAAAATAAATTTGCCATGCTTACAATAAGTCGTATTCAGCCACACGAAACAGAATATGCAGGGGATATCTTCTTGGTAGCTGCTGAATTCAAATACACGAACAAGGAAGACGCTGAAAAAGAAGGCAACTATTGTTATAGAGATTAATTGGATATTCTCATTAAGAAATTTTTTAGTCATTATTTATT
>JACZCT010234238.1_pt1 | contig 36920 bp, 64 predicted proteins | sample 8641871 | NCBI WGS metagenome assembly JACZCT01 (sample SAMN15324604, study PRJNA640507) | soil metagenome | isolation source: monocropping sugarcane control | place: China: Luxin town, Laibin City, Guangxi Province | collected 2019-07-25 | depth 10cm m | reverse complement strand
CGGAATTGCACCGGCTTATTACTATACATAGTGCCAATCGCTGGCGTGGTACTTAGAACTTAATCTTTTGCACATATAGCTACAGTATTAATTGTACGTTTCACTGTCAACGCCGCTGGTTTCATTATTCATAACAATACACATTTTCGCCTTCATTTCTGCCAACCTTCTCGGTAAACAGGTCATTCAAGCACTCTTTTTCATCATTAGACAAACGATATTTAAATTCGCTTGGCATATCTATTTTTGTTTTTGATGATCCACCACCTTTATAAACTGTATGAGGGCAACCGTGTTTTTTTACTCGTTCATAATGCATGCTACACATGTTTTTACAGATGCTCATTTTTTCGCAATTATTAATCACGCATTTTGTTGGCACCTTTTTCCTGGCTTCCCTTATTTCTAAACCTAAAACTATTTGTCTATAATGGCGGCTACAATACTCCTTATTTTGCACCCCTTTGTCGCATTCATCCAATTTACATGACTTTTTAATATATTTTTTAGTCATTAATCATCCTTGATTGTTAAAAATCTTTTTCCTAATTTTAATTTTATCCTGTTCCCTTGCAATCAATAATGAGTTAGGCGTTGCCACTTCATGCAATAATTGTTCAACTTTAAAACGATTATTTAAATGTGGATACCATTTCCCAGAATCTTTACAATGTTTTTTGACAAACTGACCGTAAAACAATCGTGTTGATTTTTCATTGATTGGCGAATAATGCTCATAAACAGAACCTATTTTCCCAGATTCATCCCGACAACGATAAGCGCAGTTAATTCTAAAGCCTGTCTGTGTTCCTGATATGCCATATCTTGCCTCCAGGACATCAACCGAAAAGACATTATCTTGCACACTTGCCATTGATAACTTAGCGTTAGGGTCTATAAGCTCTCCATTGCAAGCATGACAAAGTCGTGCTGCAATATCATTCTGGGCGCCACACTTAGCGCCGTCAGTAATGTTTTCGCACTCCTTAAACTCAAAATAATAATCGCAGCGTTGCTCTTTTTTATCTTTCTCTATTCGACCTATACAACGCCTAGCCGTGTCAGTATTCATAGCCAAGCAATCAGGGCATCTAATAACTAACGGCTTATCTTCATCTATTGTTTGCTTGACGGCGTCAAGTAAGATTGGGTTGTCCCAGTCTCTATGCCTTTCGATGTTTCCCGCAAAGTCGAGCACCAGAGCTTCATCTTTGGCGGTTGCGGGTGATAATCGCAAAACTCTACCCATGGTTTGGACGAGGAGAACGAGACTTTCGGTTGGTCGTAGATAAGCAATAGTGTCGTAAGCAGGGACATCCACACCAACAGAGATAATAGCAATATTAACAAGATAGCGAATGCGACCGGATCTCGCCTTATCCAATATAGAAGTGCGTTCATCTTGCGGTGTATCTCCTAAAATAATGGCCGACTCACCCATGGGCAAATGGCTGTAAATTTCCTCAGCATGTTTTTTTGTTGTCGCAAAAAAGAATACGCCGAAACGATTTTGTGATTCCATGATATGTACAACTTGTTGACAAATAAGCTCGGTTAGCCGGGCACTTCGCTCAACAACATGCTCTAGTTCTTTTTGATCAAATTGTCCATTTGATTTAATTTTTACACGAGAAAAATCGAGAACAAGTTTTTTATCAACTTGAAAAATAGGTTCAATAAGGTATTTATCTTGTATTAACTGCTCAGTGGTTATATTCCCGACCTGCGTCTTAAATAGGCATTTATCACCAACAATTGCAGACCCTTTAAAACGGAAATTAGTACCTGTAGCACCTAAAAGACGCATCCCTTTATGCTCTTGTTTATAATGTCGCAAAATACGCATAAAATCAGAACGTGGATTAAGGTAATTAATAGCATGCGCTTCATCAACGACAATAATGCTAAATTTAATATTGGCAATCGATTTTTTCTTGTTAATTCCATTTAATATGGAACGTGGAGTACCGAAAATAATAGGGGCGCTTGAATCTTTTTCTTTTAAAGCCGCACAATAAATCGATGCTTTTCCACCCTCAGCAATGAAGGTGGCACAATTATTGCGAACCAATTCAGCATTATTAACTAAACATAGCGCTCGCTTTCCTAAGCGCTGTATAGTCAATAATATGTTAGCCAGCATCAAACTTTTACCGGCGCCAACGCTTGCCATTAATAATACTGGCCTATCGTCTTTTTTTAAGGCCGCCCAGCAATCATTTACAGCTTTTTGCTGATAAGGTCTTAATTGCTTCACTGAAAATTAACCTTTTTAGAGCTATCAAGATTTCGTTTTGATTTATCAATAATAGACTGAAAAGCATCCAAAACGATAAACATTATCTCATTAGCTTCAACTTGCTTATGTCCAGTTTTTAAATAAGTATCAATTTCAGAAATAGCATTTTGTATCATTTTATAAAGCAACATTTCAATAAAATCATGAATCCCACCCCGTTTTGCGCCGTCAAATCGACTAATGAAATCTATCAAAAAAGTATGAGCATTTAGAATTTCTTCGCTCGCTTTGTCATCGGTTGCCCGTCTTATCTCAGTGCTCATTGCGCCTTCCTTTTCGTTCTGCTAATAACCTATTTATTTCTTTCATAAGCTCATTTCTTGTTTCTGGTGACAAATGCTCAATTGGCATCATCATTTCTCTTGGTCTACTATCCCATTCTTTCTTTTCTTCTACTGTGCAAAAAAAAGGATTGTTTTCTAGCTTTATTTTGTCCCAGTCATTTTTTATCATTTCGTCCGTTTTAAAAAATTCATGCCCCACATCATGGCCAAGTCTAAACGCCATATGATAAAGTTCTAACATATGGCGAACAGTTCGCTCTATGAAATTTAATCTGCAAAATGACATATACCGAATAAAAATATCTTCTGACTTATTTTCTAGTATTGCGCCATCGCTAGCTATATATTTCGTCATTGCTCTTGCTTGATTTAACAGCACGCTTATCTCATCCTCATCTATTTCTATTTTGCTCATTTATGACACACCTTATGAAATTTACACATTTTACATTGATACCAGCATGGTGAACCATTAACCTTTGGAGGCTCCAATACAGCGCGCTCAATCATAGAAGCTTTTGCCACTAACGAATTATAAAATTCTTCATCAAACACTATGTATTCATCTGAAATATCACTATTATCTTTATTTAATACGAGTATATATGCACTATTTACACCGCTCATGCCCATGTAAGATTGTATTTGCGCATAATATTGAGGGTTCCATACTTTCAGGCCGTTTTTAATAAATATCTTAAAGCTAGCGTCTTTTGCCGTTTTAATCTCTAAAATTGATTTTTTTCGACCAAATACAATAACCCCGTCAACATGGCCCTGAAACAATTTACACTCGTTTGCATGAAACGTTTTATCAAGCGTATAAACTTTAGCTCCCGCATTAATTAACCAGGCCACTATTTGCTTTTCAAGCGCTTTTCCTATATCCCATGTTCGCCTTACTTTAGGCTCAACTGATTCTCCTTTTACTCCATGAAGCTCATACCAAATTTTACGCCAGCAATCATGACCGATAGCACTAGCCCCTATATAATTGCGCACTTCATCATTAACGTGCGCTTGATAGACATCAATTAACTTTTTAAGCTTGTTTCTTGACATAACGCTTACCAGGGAACATCACTTAAATCTGTCTCATCTACTGTTGTTTTATTTGCATTGCGCGTCAATGCACTGTCAACTGATGATGGATTTTGGTTTTGTGATACTGTATGAGTCACAACCAAGGCAACGCCTGTTTCGCATTTAAATCCCTCGGCTTTATGCACCTCAGAAACCCAATTGTATTGCTTACCCTTTTCATTCGGCTCTGTTTCCCTAATTTGTATGCCAGCTATTTTATTTACAAACAATGCCAAATCTTTATCTGTAGGTGCACCAGTATGGGTAGGCTTTATTTTAAATAGCTGATAAAGCAATTTAAGCATGTTTAGCGCCCTATGCCTTGTTTTTGCAGAGTCCTTGTCATATTCATCGCCACCAAATACCTTTATTTTTTGTTGTACTTTTGAGCCTTTAAAATCTCCATCAGTTAACACCCAATCGACTTGCAAATAAGTAAAGCCCTTATATTCTTGGTTTGTAAATGCGTCTATTCTTGCAAGCGCCATAGTTCCATCAGGTATTTGCGTAAAACTTTTCGCAAACGCATCCGCTTCGCTACCTGTTACCTCACCTAATTCTGAATCCCAAAATCCTGACATTTTTTATTCCTCATCATTAAAGTAATTTTCAACTGCATTCTTAACCGCTAATAAATCATTAGGTATTAATGATTCGCTAAACATATCAATCGGACTTTTAGCTAAATACTCACCGTCATACTGTGTTTGAAACATGTATTGACCATCTACAACGCGAGAATGTAAAACCGTTGTAAAAAGCCCCTCAATGGTTATCTTTTCATCCAGCAATTTCCCTATGGTCTTACACTTTGATCGCCCTACAGCATCAATTTCGCTATGAGAAATAATAAAGTTAGTAAGATTAGGACGAGTACCAAGACATGCATTTATTGTGCTCCATCCATGGTTAGCTATTTCACAAAATTTATCATAGCCCTTTTCGCTTACTCGCCTCATGAATTCATAAGCAAGAATATATTGCCAGTCATCAATAATGAGCGTTGTAATTTCAGGCCTTTCATTGTTGACCATATCAATACACCAATTGACCTTTGCCCAATCAAAGGCGGTATAATAATTTCCGCCTTTATTTTCTTTGCTTATTAAGCTATAGCTTTTCTTAAAGCCTCTAAAGGGTAATGGCTTATCTAAAACATTTATAATAAACGTAGTTGACGGGTCTAAATTTCTCAAGGAAGTAGACTTGCCACTCCCTGATTGACCGATTATTAATACGGTATTACTCATTTATATACGCTCCTTGATTGTTATAGCCGCTTTACCAGGCTTTTTATCAATAAGCTCAACTAATGCATCACGCACTTTTTTTGGCGCCTCAGTCATGAATTTATCGCATAATTTTTTATCAACGGTGTAGGTAACTGATTCTTTTATTGGATTGAATTCGGTAGGCAAATAGATATCACCTGATTTGTAAGCGGTTTTATTTAACGAATAAACAAAAGGTGTCTTCACTTCGATTTTCCATTCGCCATATTCATATGTTTTTTGTCCTTCATGGTTATGTTCTAAGGCCTCGATTAAATCCGTTGTTAATTCTTCTTTCTTTAATAAGAGCTTAGCCAATTGTTTATTGACCTTTTGTAGTTCTGTTACCTTTTCTACAAAGTTTTTTTCTTGTTCATTGTCTACTGTATCAAACATAATATTTACCTTTTTACTTTATATAGTCTGCGTCGGTATTGACGTATAGCTATATTATTTCAATTATTGTAATAAGTCAACTATTGGTATATAATATTTGTATAAATTAATTAATGTGAGGCAGAGAAATGAATAAACCAAAAGGGAAAGTGCAGCTTAATGAAGAAAATGAACATTATATAGATCATGAAGTGCGAATCAGGCTTCTTGAGCATCTTGTTGCACAAATTAATACTAAAATGAATGCGTCACTTGTATTAATAACTGGTTCTTTAGTATTGCCTGTTGTACTTAAATGGATAGGGTGGGTTTAATTATGACGCCGCAAGAAGTTTATGAGCATTTCGGGAGTGGCTATAAATTTCGGAAACAAACGAAAATGTCATGCACTACACTTAGCAACTGGCTTAAATGGGGGTATGTTCCAAAAAATGCACAATATTTTTTACAAGACTTAACGCATGGCAAATTAAAAACGGAATGGACAAAAGAAAATGACTGACTATATATATGTTGCTTATAAACAATTAACAAAAATGATTAAAAATGCTGATAAATGCTGCAATGAACATACCTGCGAACAAAATGAACAATTAACAAAGTGGAAAGAAACAATTCAATTAATACAAGAAATATATCCGGATTTAAAATATCGTTATGAACAAGAAACTCAATTAAGAAAATCATTTAGCAAGGAACAAATCAATTTTATTTGCGATCAAATAGGCCATTGGTATGTCGATTGGAAAGACAATCTTGTTGATTATGATAGTAAGCAGCATCGTTTGGGGTATGTCAAAGAACAACTTAAAACAATGATAACTGGTGAATAAATGACAATTGAGTTGGATAAAAATAGTTATGTAGTGGGAATTTGGTTTTCTTCTGATCCAGATACTGGAAACGATTGGCTTGGATGTGTATTCCGTGATCCAGAGCAGCCTGAGCGCTTTAAGTTCACATCTAGATTTCGATATAAGAAAGATGATGGAATCTTCGAAAGTGAAGACGAAAAAAGATGGATGTCATTTATTTCATCGCCTGGCATATCAGAAGATGACGCAATTGAATCTATGACCAAGATACAGAACAAGATTAGCGAAGGATATCCAGATATTGATTCGGTAATAATCAAAGGTGGACTAGATAAATTCTTTGAGTTAACAAAAGATAAACCCTGGATATTTAAACGAGAAGAAAGGATCAATTGACATGATGCATGGTATTGAATACGGCAATTTAACCGTTAAAGAAAAGGCACTTACGTTTTACTTGGGCGATTGCCTTGCAAATTATTTAGAAAAAGTTCCAACCGAAAGAGGCGAGATGCTTGCGGCAATGACTGTAATTTGTACAACTTTATTTGTAAGACAAACACCTATCAAAGACATCGATAAGCAATGCAATGAAATAGACGCTTTTTGCGAAACGCTTAAACTCAATGCAAGGAAGCCATCAAATGAATGATAACGTTGCTAGAATTTCGGAATATCTATCGGAATACCTTGCTAGCTTCATAAAAGAAAATCCTACGGATAGAAAAGATTTGCTTTTTGCATTGGCTATTTTATGTTCTGCTGTTTTTGTCACCAATAAAAAAGGGAAATATAAAGAAATAGATGCCTTTCATGGAATATTAACATTAATGCAAAAACATAACGATATTATAGAATCATTTGAGGCAGAGCATGGAAAAATTTAACATCATATCTGGCGCCCATACTTCTTGCGCTGGTGAAACCATTCCTAGTCAACCTGTAGAACATTACTTGACTCTTGATTTGGAAGACTTTCGCTGCCTTACTCGGGGAGGTATATTGCATGTCAGTAAATTAAGAATATGTTTACAAGATATTGGCTTGCATAAGATGTTTGAAGCCATAATAGACGTACATAATGGTGTTGATTATCGAAAAGACCATATTAAAAAGAGGTAAAAAATGGGTGATATGGGTGAAATGTATAAAGCCTGGGATGAGATAAAAAAAGAACAAAAACAAAACAATAATGATTGGATTTTGCATTTATTAAAAACAAACAATATTCAATTTAAAATTAAAAATTATGGATGCCATATTATCGTAGCAATTGATAATCAGCGTATAGACGTATGGCCAACGGCCAATAAGGCTAAGATTGGTTATAAATATTATTACAATGCCTATGAGCTTTTACGTGACATGATTAAAAGGAATAAAACTAATGATTGAATTTTTTAATTACCTTAATCCTATTCTTATGTGCTTCGCATCCATTTGTTGGATAGTTCTTTATTCAAAAACATCAAAACAATTTCATAAAATGCAACTTTATAATAGTCTTATTGTGCGCAAATTGACACATATTTTTTCACAAGAAGAGCCTAACGAAAGTTATATTAATGAAATTGATACAATGATTAAGGAGCTTTTTAATGACTAAATATCATTGTACCTGCGGTCTGCCTTTTAAAAAGGAAGAAGAAGGTTCTTTGCATTTAAAAACAGTTACTATATTAAACGATGGAAAATATCATCATGTTTACAAAAAAACATTATTTGAAAGAATTTACGATTATTGTAGCCGACATAATATAGGCAGACTTATTGGCGGAATGACTCTTTATATTGTCTTGACGAATCATTTTAAAATTGAATTTAGTGTCTGGGAAGGGTGCTTCATAGGCGCTGGAATAGCTTTATTGTTAGATTAAGGAGCAAATTAATGAGTTGTATAACTGAGTTATTAAAATTAAAGGGTGATAAAGAATTCTTACCTGTAGACAGTCATTGTGTTGTTGAAGGCGGGGGAATCTACAACGGATATGAGTATTTAATTACATTTACAAATGTTGGCAGTCGTTGTGGATATGTTGCTGTTCCTTCTAATTTTGCTAGCGATTTCCATATTAATTGCCATGGTGGCATTACATTCCGAGATACTGACCACGCGGCGAAAGACCTTTTACCAGTTCGCTGCAATGATGTTTGGTTGGGATTTGATGCGGGACATTTAAGCGATAAATGTGATATTGAAAAATCAAGATATTATTTTGGTGATTTTGACCATGATAAATATTTGATGCTTGATACTCTTAATCGAATGCAAGAATCATTACCGGGAAAGAGTACACACAAAACTTATGAATTTATGGAAAATCAATGTAAAGGTATTATCGATCAATTAGTGGAGTCTAGATATGTCGCAAACTGAGCCGCTATTGTTTCGTTTTCATCGAGGAACCCTTGAAGAGTCAATGAAAACTGTGATTGAAATACCCAATCAAGAATTTTTAAAACAACATATAATCAAAATTGTCGACTGTATACCACGGCAATTAATTGTCAGGCCTTATGAATACGACGAAAGAATTGGGTGGGATACTCACATTGTGCTTATGGCCATTGATTGGGGGATAGCCGTTTTTCCAATTGGATATTTTAATTATAACCCACCTTGGATAAGACGATGACAATAAAAAAATCACAACTGATACACAGTATAGACCAGATGTTTGAGATTGAAATGGACGCATTGAAAAGGACTATAGACCAATTAAAAGTCCCTGGCAGCGAACCCAATACAATCTCAGACACAAATCAAATCATAGCTCACTCTTATATCAAGGGCGTTATGCGCGCCCATGAAATGATAAGCATTGTTTTAAAACAAATACCGGACTAAGGGGTTAATAAATGGATTTACATTTTAAATCGCAGCAATTGCTTGAAAAGCTCGCAAATTCAGTACACGATCGAGAAAACAAATCAGTTGTTCCGTTTTTTTTCAGTATTGCCGAGATTCATTTAACAGAAAAGTGGTTGTCTGAATTTATTACCGAAATAAAAAAAGATTGTGTATGCGTGTAAGGCTGTCGGAGATTTTGACAGCCTTAAGGCTAATCAACAACAAGGAAGTTTACAAATGAAACAAGAATGACTATATCATGATAGTCTTACAAGGGTAATATAGAATTTGATTATTTATGGAGAATTTTACTTTGGATTAAATTAAAACTTAGGGCATCCAGCCCCCAAAGCCCTGCAATCAACCGCAAATTGATTCGGGTTACATCCATACAACATAAGTGCTTACCACGGCACAACACAAGAGGAATTATATACCATGAGTACGCCTACTGCAAAATTTAGACGCGCTAAAGAAGAGAAATTTTTAATTGTTGACGAACTTGTATTTGATAACCTATCCCCCTATGCGCTAAAAGTTTATGGACAGTTACGAAAATTAACCAGCTACACATCGCAAGACGACGAAACAGAAATCACAATAAAGAACCTAGCGAAAGCCGCCGGAATATCTGAACGTAAAACTTACGACTGCCTAAACGAACTCGAACACACACATTACATAATTCAGCGCATCAACATTTATCACATACGGTGGGGACAGATAAATACATTTAACGTAAGCCAAACCTATGGGCGATATAAACCAGTAGAAACCAAGGACGCCACTACACCCCCTGCACTAAAAACAGAGCCTGTGGATAACTTTGATCAAAGTTTGTCACCCCCTGCACAATATGCAGTACCCCCTGCACAATATGCAGTACCCCCTGCACAATATGCAGACCTAATAAAGAAACAAGATCTTTCCCATGAGGTTTCCAAGAAAAAACAAAACAAGAAATCTGTAAACCCCCCTGTTTTTTTTGATACTGAATCTGTTAAAACCCATTTAAACCTTGTTATTGCCAACCGTAATGCGTACGTTGAAGATGAAATTATTGAGCAAGGAATCTATTACGCATTCGAAACCAATCAAGATAAAAGCTTTGATTCAGTTAACAAACGGTTAAATATCTTTTTGAAAAAAGTACGGGAGGGTAAATGGCTCATACCCCAAGGATGGAACGGAATATCAAGCCAATCCATACGCGAAAAAGAAGAAGAACAGCAGCGAGAAAAGCAAGAGCAATACCGGCAAGATTCCCTAGCAATGCAAAATATTACTAAAGCAGTAAACATCATTCAGCCTCGAACAAACCTAAATATCGAAATATTTCCCCCACAAGAAAGCCATGGCCGACCTGTGCATATTAGTGAAGGGCTAAAAGGATTTAGCGCCATGGTTAAGAAACTAAAGGCAAGCGCCAATGGCTAGCATAATCGATTGCAAAAGAATCTTGTTTAAAATCGGCATTGAACTGGGTGTGTCTCCGAATCTGATTAGCTCGCGCTTGTTAGATAAGCACGACAAAAAAGACATGGAGAACGGCTTAATACCACTTGAAACCTTGGTTTGTGCTGTTAAACTGTGGCAACAGGCGGGGATGCCTGATTATGCAAACGGCAAATTTGAGCCGTATCGAGAGAAACCCGATTTACCTATGTCTAGGTATAGGGGTAAAGGAAAAAACGCCGCATAGCGAAGATTTAGGCGGTAGAAACAAGGATAAGTTGATGATTAATGGTCGTGTAAAATGGTTTAACGATGCAAGGGGCTATGGATTTATCGAATCAAAAGGCGAAGATTACTTCGTTTACTTCAAAGATATCGTCAAAGATGGTTATAAAACACTGAAAGATGGCGATAAGGTTTTATTTGAGCCGTCCTCATCGCCGAAAGGTTTAGTTGCTAAGTCGGTTACGGTTAATAATCCTTAGTTTTTTGGCAGCGAATGCAATGGTCTTTGTACAGTGGATAATAACGACCAACTAAAAGGTATTGATGACCTTTTATCCAACATTTTAGGCGTTTAAGCATTGTATTCCCCTAAATTTATAACGGCGATAGCTGCTATTTTTGCTTCCTCATAACTGTTAAAAAAGCATGGCGATTCACTAATTACATCAGTGCCTGTCCAAAATTTATAATCTGGATTCCCGCTAACAATTTGGTAATAAAACTTATTTTTATCTTTGACAATTCTAAATTTTATACCATCATGGGTAAGAAGCCCGTCACCCTTGGCAGCATTGTATTTATCCAAAAATTGTTGACAAAAATCGGCGAAACTATCGATAGCATCAGGATTGATTTCATTTTCAATCGTTTTCAAATCGTAATTGTCATCGGTTATTTTCAGCGTGTATTCGCCGCTATCTTCTCGGCTAAGTTCAATTCGCAACGGTTCAGCCATTAAATCGTATAGTGTTATGTCGTTCATAATGATTCTTCCACCCATTTCTTAACTTTTTCTAATTCTTCAATGCGAGACTCAATAGCAAAAATAGCAATTGGATTTCTTTCGTCTTTCAGCATTAACGTGTATTTGTGGATGTCTTGTTGTATTTTCCAATAGAGTCTATCCATTAGAGTAATCCTTCTTTTCTATCGTAATTCTTGTCATACATGCGAATTTCTTTTTGTATTTTTTGGTACTCATCTTTTGTTAATGACAGCTTGGTTCCGTAAAACATATAAGCCTTTTGATCGTTGTCGTATTGGTAAACTTTTCCTGTTTCTATTCTGTAGGGTGGTCTGTATTTCATTTTTTATTCTCAGTTATTGCCTTAAACGCTGCTAGGGCATGGGATTGTTTGCTGTAGATACCTATCGTTTTTCCATTTGGGTACTCACTTGTCATTTCTAGCAATTGAAAGCTACCTTCAAATAGCGTGTTTCGCGTATCAACCACTTTATACATTTTGTCTTCTCTTATGACTTTCATTGTTTCTTTCTCCTATATTGTTGATAAAACCATTATGCCAATAGTTGGAATATATGTCAATAGTTGGAATATTGATTTGTTTCTATGGCAGAGTAATAGCGGGTGTATTGATTTTTGACATTTTTATGCTATTTTGTAACAAACGCGAACGAATCGCGTTCCACTATCGATAGGGAGATTTTAAAATGACAGACGTCAAAGATTACACAAGAGACGGCGGGGACATGGGTAATACCCATTACAACGGCGTTCCCTCTGAATACGGCCGAAGGGTCGAATCACAAATGAAAATGCAACCTCGTTACTGCGAGCCAGGTGAGGCTGACGGCGAAATGCGCGGCGAAAAGCGTAATGAGCAAGCAGGGCCTTAATTTAATGGCTAAGAGTAAAGAAAAGCCCGCTAAGGCAAAAGCCAAGGTGGGCAGACCTACCGATTATAACGAAGAAATAGCGAAGTTAATTTGTGAGCGTATTGCTACATCAACATACGGGCTTTATAAACTTTGCTCGATGCATGATGACATGCCGGATAAAACTACTGTCAATAAATGGCGATATCGACACCCAGAATTTAACACCCTTTACGCACAAGCCAAGATGACTCAGGCTGATTTATTAGCCGAGGAATGTATTGAAATAGCTGACGATGACAGCGGCGACACCCGCATCGACCCGGAAACGGGATATGAAGCTTGTAATGCAGAATTTATAGCGCGCTCTCGTTTGCGTATTGATACGCGTAAATGGTTAGCCGCTAAATTATTGCCCAAGCAGTACGGAAAGGCCGCAGAAGAAGCTAAGAAAACAGGCGATGATAAAAAGGCGCTTGTTGCTGAATTATTAGACAAATTGATTGAATGATGGAGAAATCCTGAAACGGCAAACCTATCTGCGTGATAGTTAGGCTATGAGATTCCGCACTAGCAGGCTGTAGAGGTGAAAATCCTCGGTTTCACCAAAAGGATATGCAAACAGTAGCTTAATTAAAGCGCCTTCCCTCTAAGTTGGAGATGTTGACTAAAAATCAACCTGTTTGCGCCAATTACCAATTTGGTATGAGTTGGTAGATTATCGGTAATTACTAAGGGATTTAGTATAGATGTCAGAAGAAAAGTTATTGCGTGTTTTAAAGTCATTGCCACTTTTTGCAAAAAACTTTCTCGTTATACATGACAAAGCAGGCGTTTCTCGTCTGTTTGAATTTAATCGTGCCCAGCAATACGTACATAGTCGCTTAGAAGAGCAATTAAGAGTTACCGGAAAGGTTAGAGCATTAATCTTAAAAGGACGCCAGCAAGGCGTATCAACGCTTGTTCAGGCGCGTTTTATTCACAAAATAGTTACCCGTCGAGGCAAAAAAGCCTTTATTTTGACGCACTCAGCCGACGCCACGCGTGCCATTTTTGGCATGACAAAACGTTACAGCGAAAACTTGCCTCAAGAGCTATTCGCACCACCCGACAAAAATAATGACAACACATTGATGTACGACGGCCTAGAATCAGGCTATCGCGTAGGTACAGCGGGTAATGCTGAAATCGGTCGTTCAATGACCAATCAGTATTTACACCTGTCAGAATATGCGTTTTACAAGGATGCGGAACGCATATCGCTTGGTCTGTTACAAACGGTTGCAGAGATTGCCGATACGGAAATAATCAAAGAGTCAACGGCCAATGGACAGGCCAACGATTTTTATCATGATTGGCTGGAAGCTAAAAACGGTAAAAGTCGTTATCAAGCAATCTTTGTGCCTTGGTATTGGCAAGAAGAATATGCCATTACACCAGACCGGGCGTTTAGTCTCATGGACGAGGAAAAGGAGTGGCTAGGACAGTTTGGGTCAAACGGATTGACCCCGGCACACCTTAACTGGCGGCGTATAAAGCTCGATGACTTTAAAGGCGATTATGAGCAGAAATGCCGTAAATTCAGGCAGGAATACCCCTTCACGGATGAAGAAGCCTTTTTGTCATCGATTACTGATACGTTTATTCAGGCTGATGCTGTTATTCGCGCAAGAAAGAATAAGGTTGAATCTAATAGCGCATTAATCCTTGGCGTCGACCCATCACGCATGGGCGATGACCGTACAGGGATTATCCGACGCCGAGGGCGAAGAGCTTATAATTTGCAAACATTGTATAATGTTGACACAATGGAGCTTGCCGGGATTATCAAGCGAATCATCGAAAATGAGCATCCTAAACGGGTGTGCATTGATTCAATTGGTATAGGCGCCGGCGTTGTTGATAGGCTACATGAACTCGGTTATGCCGATATTGTGTATGGTGTTAATGTGGCCAGGAAGGCCGAAGAACCCGCTAAATACAAAAATTGTCGAGCCGAACTTTACGACCGCATGCGCGATTGGTTTATTCAGGATATGCCTGTTGAGATTCCAGATAGCGACGAATTGCAAACTGATTTAACGATACTCGGTTATAAATATGATTCGAGCGATAGGCTGCTTATTGAGAGCAAAGAGGATGCCAAAAAACGTGGCTGCTTATCACCCGATACAGCCGACGCTTTGATGCTTACCTTTTATGGCGGTGAATACGTCATCGAGGGTGTTTATAACGTTACACAATTGCCAGACCATTTTGCTGGACGATTGATTTAAAACCTATTAGGCAAGGATTGCTTAATAACTAGACAAGGGATGTCTATCATGGCCGTGGTGAACGAAAAAATTGCCAAAAAAGCACGTATTGCGTGTGAAAAATGGCGTGGTTACTTTAAACAAAATATTGACCAATATCATGAGCTGCACTCTTTCGTGCTTGGCCAGCAATGGACAGCCGACGAAGAAGACGACATGATAAAGACTTTTCGCAAAGTGCCGTTAACGTCTAACAAGCTTGGCACGATGTCAAACTCCCTCTTGGGTGAGCAGCAACAAAACACCCCTCAACTGCAAGTCGTCCCCATGGCTAACTGTGACCAGGAAGTTGCCCAGATTCGAGAGCTTGTTGTTAAAGATATTATGTTTTCCAACAATGCGGAGACTGTTTATCAAGTAGCCGCGGGTCAAGCAGCCATTGGCGGATTTGGCGCATTTTTAATTAACACAAAATACACGCACTCCAAGTCATTCGACCAAGACATTGGGTTGGTATTTTTTAAAGACGCAAGCCGCTGCTACTGGGATGCTGGTGCTGAAGAAAAGGCGAAGACGGATGGCATGCATTGCGGTTATGTAACGCGCATGACAAGACAGCGCTTTAGAGATGAGTTTGGCGCCGACGTTGAAGAGGAAATTGGTAAGAACGATATTGCAGCCAACGAAGAGGAAGTAGCGCTGGCCGTTCAACCTGATGCAAGTGAAGACCCGTTTAATTGGTCTGATTCCGAATCAATTACTATTTTGCATCACTATCAACGAAAATCCCAAAAAGACATGCTTTATAGAATGTCAAACGGCGACGTTCTAAATCAAGAGGAACTTGACAAGGTTGTAGAGCAATCACGACTGATTAATGAGCAACATGATTTTGAAGAAATGATGATGAGCTCGCCTGATGACTCACTATCATTTGACGAGACACAATCATCCCCAGAAATGAATATGCAAGGGCAAGAAGAGATATTGCCTTTGCCCCCAGGAATGCTGCCCCCCTTAAAAGAGTCTATCAAAGAAATTGAAGTTGATATCGAGACACCGGAAACAATGACCTTGTGGATTGATAATCAAATCGTTCGAATTGAAGACAAAAGACCCATTAAGAAATCAAAGATTATTCATTACAAGATTGCCGGTGACTACATTCTTGAAGAAACTGAGTTTCCCGCCGAGCAATTGCCCTTAATATTTTTAGACAATAATAGTTATTATGATAAAGCAGGAAAGCAAATATGCCGTTCCTTTTTTGGGGACGCGAAAGACACGCAACGCTACATTAATTATTTGCGAACTCAATCTGCTTATATCCTTAAAATATCCCGATATGACCAATGGATTGGCCCTAAAACCTGCGTATCAAGTTTAGACACGCGACGTAATTGGGCGAATCCATCAAACACGCAAGGATTGCTTGCGTACGACAAAGACCCTGATGGCCTTAAGCCTGAGCAGGTTAGACCGCCCGAGTTGTCCGCCTCATTGTTTCAGCAATATCAACTCGCTGTCGAGGATTTGTATACCTGTACAGGTTTATATCCTGCGCGTATGGGTAATAACGGCGACGAGGCGAGCGGTGCTGCAATTGATGCGCGTACACGCCAGGGAAGCTATACCACTTTTGTATTCTTTAATTCGGTGAATCGCGCTATTGCTGCGAGTGGCGCCATCATTAATGAAATGATTCCACGTGTTTATGATACCGAACGCGTTCTTGCGTTGATGACGCCTGACGAGGGTATGAAAAACATCACAATTAACCGTGAGGCGGATGTCTATGGCGGCTTAGTTGAAAATGATATCCGCAAAGGCACCTATGAAGTTCGGTTGAAGCCAGGGCCAAGCTATGAAGGCCAAAAAGAAATGGCGCTACAAAGCTTGCGTGAAGTACTACAAGCAGACCCGACATCATTTAGCCTCATTGCGGACTTGTATGCCGAAAACTTACCGCTTGCTAACACCATTGAAATCAAGAATCGTCTTAAAACACGGGTTGCTCCTCAAGTTATTGAAGCGGGAAAGACTGGAAAAATGCCTCAACAAAATGGACCAACCCCAGAGCAGCAGGCTGTTGAAATACAGCAGCAGCAGTTACAGCTTGAAGCTCAATATAAACAGCAACAGATTGCCATTAAACGCGAGGAATTAGCGCTTAAACGTCAACAAATGGAAATAGACCTTGAGATAGAAGAGCGCAAGCTTGAATCAGAAGAGATTCAAGTGATGGGCGAAATTGAAGAAAGCAAAATGAGATTTATGGCTGAAACGCAACGCACGGAAAGCGATAGCGCAATAGCCCATGCGGATAATTTAGTCAAAATTTTGACGCATAGAGTGCAAGCTTAATTATAAAACTAAGGATGGTTAGATATGCCCACAAGCAGCATTGATGAGTTGTTGTTAGGCGGTAAAACGCATGAGCACCCTCAAACACCGGAAAACCAAGCGCAAGATGAGCCGGAAGTTGAGGAGGATTTTGCCCCCGAAGAGCCAGAATTGCCAGAAGATGAGGACGAAGAACCCGAAGAATCCAAGGAGGAGTCGCAAGACGAATCAGAGGAAGACGATGAGCAAGCCGAATATGACGATTACGGCAACGAAAAAGAGCGCATGAGCAAAGGTCTTAAAGACAGGCTTGACCGTAAAGAACGCCAGCATCAACGAGAAATCCAGCAGCGCGAACAGGAAATTAATGATTTAAGGGCGCAGTTAAGGCAGCAAGGCGCTAATGCCGATGTGCAACAGGCTGCTAAAGATTTTAAATACGATGAAGACGCAGGCGGGGATTGGCAGCAACAATTGGCGGAGTTTGTTGAGCATACCGTTACATCGATGACTAAAAAGCAAGAAGCGCAACGCATGCAACAGCAAGAGGCTCAAGCGCAACGTGAGTTCGAAGAGAAATTTACTAATGGCATGCGTAAATTCGGTGACTTTGCCGATGTGATTAATGACTTGGGCTTTGACATTACAAATCCGATGACGCTAGCCACGCGCTCAATGCAAGACCCAGCAGCCTTTTTATATGCAGCTGCAAAACGCAATCCTCAAGAGTTGGAGCGCATTTCAAAATTACGTGACCCTTATGCGCAAATGGCTGAAATGGGAAAACTTGAAGAGCGTATGCGACGTAATAAACCGACAACAAAAGCTCCAAGGCCGATTTCTAGAAGCTCGGATGAAGGAAGTATGCCAATTGCTAAAAAAAGCAAAGGAGAGCCAACGATTGAGGATTTGATTGCAAAATCAGACCAGAAGCGACTGGCTCGCGTTAGAAACAGACCGCCAACCAATAACCGCGCTCGCGGTCGATAAGGAGTAAATGAATGAGCATGTTGCTAATTAATAACAACCAAGAACCTAACCGCTTGGTTGCGGCGCAAGATGATTCGAGATACAACCGAAACATCAATGAAGACATTAAAACCGTTATTGATTTATTGATTGAGCTGAATGAAAAAATTAATTTTCTTCACCCTTATGCTGCACAAGTTGCTCAAAAATTGGTTAGTTATTAGGATGAATTTGTATCTATTGGCATGGCTGATAGATACAAACGTCAAATATTTGACAAAATTTGTAAATAAGTAGAGCATTATATCAGAAAGGCGCGTAAAGGAATCCGCCCCCTAAATTGCTGTAAACATATAGGCGCGTAGTGTTGTTACTTGTCGTCCGCTGGACAAATGAAATGAACCCGCAAGGGAATTTATTACATTTTTGTTCAGGGAGAACAATAACATGTCCACTAACGTCTTTCGTACCACCCAGTACGTCTTAGATGACGTATTTGTAAGATTCTGGAACTCTTTATCACTTGCTAGAACTGCTAACAGAAATCTAGAAGCCGATTTTAAAAACCTTAAATTTGCAACAGGCCAAACCATTGATTATCGCTTAGAAGAGCGTTATTTAGGTGGTGAAGGTGCTGCCGCATCTGCCGAAGCGCGCGTACAGATTGTAAGACCGCTTTCGATTACTAAGCAATTTCATACTATGATCGAATACACAGGTTTCAACCTGACATTCGACCGCGCACGTGATGAGCCTTACCTCGAGATGGCAAACGCGCCACGAGCTAAGCGCCTAGCAAACAAGTGCGAAAAGTTCATTGCTACTGAATTCCAAACCCAAACTTATCAAGCAGTTGGTACTCCAGGTGTACCCGTAGACTTCAACACGATTTTAAGTGCCGATGCCTATATGACTGAATTGGCAATTCCAGAAGACGGAAAACGCTATGCTGGGGTTGGCCCAAGAATTGCACAAAGTTTATCTAACGACCTTTACAACGTATTCAATGACACCGTTAACACTGGCGCATTGATTGACGGTTTCGTGGGTCACTTGTCAGGCTTTGATTTCTTCAAAACCAACTTTTTCTCACGTCAAATAGCTGGTGCAGGCCAATTAGGCGGAACAGCGCCACAAGGTTTCTTGCTCGCAGGAACTGTAACAAATGGTCCAATTACAGGCGGAAATACAATTTCTGTGACTGGTTTAGGTCAAGCGCCAGGTACTGTTGTATTTAACAAAGGCGACATCGTTGAGGTGTCTGAGGATGCCGGCGTATTCATGGTTAACCCATTGACATACGATGCTCTAGAACAACGCGCTCAATTTGTCGTTACAGCCCAGGTAATTTCTGCAAACGGTAACACTGCGGATATCCCTGTTAACCCAACAATTATTATCGACGGCCCACGTCAAAATATTTCTGCTGCCATTCCAAACGGCGCGCAAATGTTATTGCGTCAAAGTCATAACGTTTCAATTGCTTATCATTCACAAGCGATTGTGTTTGCAGCTCCACCAATAAAAGAATTGCGTGGTGGTGTTGAAGCGGTAACAAGATACTCAGACCTTTACAAATTGTCTATGACCTACTCGCTAGGTGCTGACATTCGTAACTATGAACAGTTAGACCGTATTGACTTAATTTGCGGTGTGGCTATCAACCCTGAGTTTGCAGTAAGAATTTGTTCTTAATCGATACAGGCGCTCGAAAGGGCGCCGCTTTACAAGGAATGTTAAATATGAAAGGTGCGCCCGCTATTTATATGGGAAAGATTGTACAAAAAGAACATTTTAGAACCTTTATTTATTCGCCAGAAGGTACGCAACGACTTGTCGAATCATGGGACGAATATACGCAATGCATGGAAACAGGTGTTTGGTTTGCCACAAAGCAAGAGGCTCTAGACGCCATTAAAAAGGCCGAGCCTGAAAAGCCAAAGCGAACACGAAAAGCAAAACAAGAAGCAGTTGCTGAGGATTCCTCCGAGGAAACTATCGAGGAAACCATGAAACAAATTGCGAAAGAGGCAGAAGAAAAACCAGAAGTCATTGAAGACGATTTTCTACCAAAGGACTAATTAAATGGCATTAACGGTTAGGCAATTCATTAACAGGGTTTATGGGCTTATTACGGCCTCAAATCCTGTTGTGCCTGTAGGCGGAACAAATGAAATCGCTTGCTTGGATGTCATGAATATGATTTTAAATTCGTATTCAAGTTCTGGCCTATTGCAACCGATTGCCAAAACAGTGTCAGTGAATGTTAATTTAGGCATTAAGAATGTATTTTTTACAGACCCAGGCTATACAACTGTAACCACAAGAACCGAGGTTGTTTCATTAACAACCGGCTCACCAGCGTTTAACGTGATAGATGGGTCGGTGTATTTTGTAGGCGATTTAGTCAGTGGTGTTGGAATTCCTGCTGGCAGCTCAATTTTATCGGTAGTAGGGAATTTAGTAACCATTACAGCCAATGCAACGGTTACAAACACATCGAATTTAACGTTTACGCATGACATTGCCGACCCCTCTGTTGCATACATTAAAGAAGGGCGATTAGCTAACCTAGATAGCGCTTGGCTCCTTTTAAGCGGTGTCACTTATCCATTAATTGATAAGTCACGCGATGAATATTTGGCAGCTTGGAAATACGAACCCTTGCAAGGTTTGCCGCGATTTATTATCACTTTCCCGCAAAATGATTACGTTAGCTCGCAGCTTTACCCGGCACCTAGCCAGTTTTATCAATTCTTTGCGCGTGGAAAATTCAAACTTGGCCAAGTCACTATTAATGATGATTTAAGTTTGCTGCCAGATTATTATGAATTGTATTTTATTTATGCAGTTGCGCGTTATGTCTGCAAGTTTACGGCGCGAAGCTCAGCATGGACTCAAGACTTAGAGGATGATTATCGAGAGCTTAAGGCGCAAATTGAGGGCGCTAGCGAGATTAATCTATCCATTGCAGGCGACGAACAAAGCTTGCTGAACGGCGCATGGCGCGTTAGGGCTGGTATTTAATGGCCGCTCCAGCGCTTAAAGCATCTATCGAACAATTGCCCATATTTTGTTATTACGATAAGCAACGCTTTACGCAGTTTGGTTCGATGGACTGTGCCAACTGGTACGGCATTCAAGTTGAGTCTGGCAAGAAAAAACAAGCGCTTTACCCAGCTATGGGTCGTCAGCATATCTCTTTTTTAAATCAAAATAGGCTCGTTTTTAATAGCCAGCCGCGGGCTATTTATAAATCATTTAACTTTGTATATGTCTTTGTAGGCACATCAGTTTATCAGTTTGATCGCTTCTACAATCAAAAAACATTGCCTATTAGCATTAATTCAGCAGGCCCTATCTGGTTTGCAACGCTTGCCGTCGGAACCGTTGTTTATAACATGATGACCGATGGCGATAATATTTTTGTCATTACTGAAAATGGCAGCACCGTAACTGCAGAGGTAGTTACAGACCCGTTAGCCCCAGGTGGTGCAACAACAGGCGGAAAACCCTTATATGTTGCGGCATTCGGCAACCGTTTTGTTGTTAGCAAAGCAAATACACCTGAGTTTTATTTAACAACTATTAATTTATCAGGCACGGCAAATACTTATTTTACGGTTAATGGCGCGGCATTAAATGGCCAAGCTTCTGGCATTATTGGCCAATTTGGCGTTTTGCATAACCAACTTTATATCTTGTGCGATTACGTTACTGACGTGTGGGCAAATATTATTACTCAACTTACTGTTGGCGGCATCACAAGGGAATTTCCTTGGAAACAGAATAGCTCTTATAACTTTGATTTTGGTATTGCAGACCCTAATAGCTTAAGCATTGATTTTGGCATGATGTGCTGGCTTGCGCGTAATGCAAATGGCCTAGTGTCGTTTATGATGTCAAATGGGCAAACACCGCAAGACATATCCTCACAAGCAATTAATGTGTTGCTTGAAAATTCAACACATCCTGAAAGTTTAAATCCTTTCCTGAATGATGAAGTCAATGGATTTCTTTACCAATATGAAAATACTATTTTTTATCGGGTAGCTGCCGGTAAATTCGTTAATTTTGGTGATTTGGATATCATTGATAAGGCTAATTGTATTGAATACAACTTTGAAATTGAAGAATGGTCACGTTGTATTGAAGTAAATGGCGAAAGAAATAGAATTCAAAAGCATGTTTATTTTAATAATCTTCATTTAGTTATTGTGCAAGATGACCCCGCTATTTATCAAATGGCTGGGAATATCTATCACAATGAATTGCGTAATGAAGCGCAGCCTGATTCGCAAGCAGCCGATGCTTTCTTGAGGTATCCAATGCGTTATGAGTTGGTGACGCAGCAAATTTTCCAGCCTGATTATAGCGAGTTTATTGATGATTATGTCGAAATTGACTTTGTATTCGGCAATAAGACGTTTTACAAAAGTTTTGCACCTTTTGACAATACCACATTCATTATTGCCGAAAATTCACTGCCTGATTCGCCAATTTACATGCTTTCAGAGGATGATAAGTTCATTATTACTGAGGATTCAAACACACCCTCTTTTGATGACAATCATTACAATGCTTTATTTAAGCCTCATATCGAGCTTTATTATAGCGATGATGGTGGCGAAACATTCACATACCGCGATGTTCTCGAATTTAGTCAATTAGGCCAATACCGTTGGCGTATGCGGTGGTATCAGTTAGGGGTTAGTCGCAACCGTTGCTATAAACTTGTTTGTGTAAGTTCAGCGCCCATTGTTATTTTAGGGGGTGTTAGAAGTACTCGGCGCTCAAGCGGGGGTGCTAACTAATGCCTATCTTTTTAGACCGTATTGATTCAGCCCCGATTGCAAATACTGATTTTGACATGGAGTTTAGGCAATGGATTTGGGTCCTTGTTGATAGTCTCAATCAAGATATTAGCGACATCCAAGATTCATTTAATTTATTGACAGCCCAAAGTTATACATCTGCTGAGATTGCAACCATGTTTGGCGCTGGAGACTTAACAAATGGCATGATTTTATACGATTCAACACTTAATGAGTATGTAGGGATGCAGTCCGGCGCATTGGTGAAATTTACAACGACGCCATACCCATAGGAGGGTGATTCATGAGTTGGCTATCTAGTTTTTTAAAGCCAGGAAAGGCTTATAAAGATGCGCAAAAGCAGCTTGATAAATATTATGGGCAATCTCAAGGTTTTTTGCAGCCCTATAATACCCAAGGACAGGAACAATATTCTGTTTTGCAGGATTTGATTAAAAATCTTACAAATCCTCAAGAATTATTAGATAAATGGTCTCAAGGGTATACCGAATCAGAAAGCGCAAAAAATGCTGAGCGTATGGCGCAAGAGCATGGTCTTAATGCAGCTTCAAGTATGGGGCTTATGGGGTCAAATACGGCTTTAGATGCTATTCAGCGCGGTACAACGCAAATCGGGCTTGATGAGCGAGAAAATTATCTTAACAACTTGATGCAAAAGTACTTGGCTGGCGCTGGTCTTAGCCAAGGAATTTATGGAACTGGTGCTAATACTGCCGGTCAAATGTCAAATAACGCTACCAATATGGGGCAAAACTCTGCTGAAATGGCTTATGGTCGCCAACAAGCAGGCGGCAATATGCTTGGTAACTTGATTGGTATGGCGGGTTCTATTGCAGGAAGTGCGCTAGGCGGGCCAATGGGTGGTGCTTTGGCTAAGCGCTGGAATTTATCAGGAGGTGCATAATGGCTACTAGGATTCCTTTGCCTGGCACACCAATGGAAGGTCTGATGCAAGGCATTAAAACTGGATCTGGCTTGTATGCGAATGCGATGCATCCTATTTTAGAACGTGAAAAACAAAAGCAACTTGAACGTCATTTTCAGGAGCAATTGAAGTTAAGTAAAGCCTCTGCGGGACGCAATGCTGAATTATTTAAATATAGAGTGCAGGAATTACAGGATAAACATGCAGCGGCACAGTTTGAGCGAAACATGATGAATCAGTTAATAGGTGGTGGCTCAGTAGCTAGCGATATGAGCGGTGCTATGCCTCAAGAAATGCCTATTGAAGCTATGGGTCAAGGTAAAGGCGTTTTTACGCCAGAAGGATTAGCAGAGGCTCAACAGGCATTGTCTGGTGGCAAGCCAGAATCTACCACCTTAAATAATGGACTGATGAATAAATTAATGCAAAATCCCATGCTACGAGGTTGGTTTAAGCATAAGTTTGGTTATGATCCTTTGGCTCCTGTTGCACAAACACCCGAAGAAAAAAATGCGGCTCAATTGCAATTATTTAGAGATAAAGAAGCAATTAAGCAAGACAATAAAACTGGCGACATAGCTACAAATAAAGTATTGACGCAAAATCAAGCAGCATTGCAAGCAATTGATACTGTTATGCCAATGATTGATGAATTCATTAAGCATCCCGATAAAGTTTATGGTCAATTTGACTTTAGTCCATCAAAGAAAGCTGCTTATGAGGCAAAAACTGGTGGAATGATTGATATGTTAGTTGCGGCACAGTCATTACCCCAAGTAAAAGAAAGCGTAGAATTAGTTAAAGACCAAGTAAGACGCCGCACTGGCGAAACTACAGACGCATATATTAAGCGCCTAAAAGACTTTAAAAAAGATTTGGCGGCACGTAGGTCTAAAGCAACGTCAGTTGTCAAAAGTAAGCGCGTAGACACGCAAGGAAATAATGATGATTTTGCGAGCATGTCTGATGAAGAATTACAACGAATTGCTGGGGGTGGTTAATGGCCATTACACGAGAGCAAGCGCGAGCAGAATTGGCTCGTCGTGAGTTAGCAAGACGTGAGGAACTGGCATCGCAGCCAGAAGATAACCAAAATTTATTTCAAAAGGTTATGCGTTATGGCATAAAAGACCCTGCTATTGGTGTTTTAAATATGGGGCGTGAATTTGCTAACTTACCTAATAAGTTAAGTCGCGGTTTTATCCCTGAGTTTTCACCTAGTGACTATAATTTTGGCGAAGCTTTAGGAGTTGAAGAACCTAGCTCAACTGACAAATTAATACAATTTGTTGGCCAATATGCTCCGTCATTTGCATTGCCTGGTGCTAATTTGGGAAAAGCAGGACAAGCATTAAATAAAATTCCTAAGGCTGGTAAATTTATATCTAAAGGTATTTCAGAGGCCATCCCACAAGCATTGTATGCTGCGTCTCAAGCGCCTCATGAGGCCGTGAAATCTGGCGCAGAAGCAGGTGCTCTGGTTGCTCCATTTGGTGCTTTGTCTGAGTTAATTAAAAGCCCTAGCAAGAAAATACGCAATGTTGCGAAATATGGCGCTGGTGGATTGGCAGCATTGTTAGGTCGTGAAAGCGCGAAAGGTTTAGGATTTGGGGAAACCGGATCGGATATTGCCGCTATTGTTTCAGCAGCCTTGGCAAGTCGTGGTTTGCAGTCACCTAAAGAAAGAATGGAGAAATTAACGGAAGGTGTAGACCCTTATTTAGCCGAAGAACGTTTAAAAGCCGCTAAAAAACTTGATTTGCCTTATTTGACGCCTGCTGAGGCTGGTGTAAGTCCATGGGCTGCCAAAAGGCAAGGTGCTCTTGGAAAGACAGAAGAGGGCGCAAGATTAATGAATGAAAAAGCAGTTTATAGACAAAAAAGAGAAAAAGATGCAATTGAAACTGTTTTAAATCAAATCTATTCGCCTGGAAAGATGGATAAAAAAGTTAAGGAAGCATATCAGGCTATTAACGAGGTTAATTTGCCGCAGGAATTTCCTTTGCAATTTAAAAACAATGAAATTATTAAAGAAGCTAAAAATCTTGTAGAAAATACGCCGGCTTATAAAGAAAGTCTAAAAGACTTAATGCCTAAAAATGTAAAACTTAAGCCTGGTCAATCCGATGCTCAAGCAACAAGTCTTGTTTATTGGGATCATGTTAAACGTGCGCTTGATGACATGATTAACAAAGCTGAGCGTGCAGGCAATAAAAATGAGGCGCGTATCATATCAGAAACACGCTCCAAAATGCGTGATCAAATGGATGAAGCTTTTCCCGAATATAAAGAAGCTCGCTCTTTGTATGAGCGTAAAATGGTACGTGAAAGCCTTGAAAAAGTATTTGACCAAAAAGAAATTAATGGAACAAACTTTTATAGAGCGCTTGCATCTGAGAAAAAATTCAATGAAATATTAGGCCATTTACGAAACGCACCCGAAGCTGCTGAAAACTTAAAAGCCATGAGAATGTTATTTAAAGACTTAATGGGGCCGCCAACTATTAAGACAGCTAAAGGCACTGAGGAGCGTGGAATGAATCAATCAAGAAGCTCTGGCGCATTCCTTGAGAACCTTATGGAGCATGTGTTTACAGGCGGCAAACATGATGTTGAGGCAATTCAATTTATTACTAGCAAAGATTGGTTTGATAAAATGAAAGATTTAAAAAAGATTTCAGACAAACAATTAAAACTAGCGGCAATTGCCATGACTTTAACCAAGGGCGTTGGCCAATATGCCGCAGAAAAAGAAAAAAAGCCAATGGAGTTGGAGTTGATTGGTGGTCACAAGTAACCTTGTGAATTATATTTTTCCTTGAGTCGCTGAAATTCTTTTTCTTGTGCCTCTTTGGAGCGTAAAGACCAATAAACACCGTAAAGGTCATCACGCATCAGATATATAAGGAATACGGTTAAAAACAAATAAAACATTTCTATCTCCTAAAAATAGGAGTATAGACTGAAAAATGGACAAAAAACAAGCATTATATTTCAAGGAGTGAAATATGCCCTTCAAAAGTAAAAAGCAAGCTCGCTATTTGTTTGCTAAAGAACCAGACGTTGCAAAAGAGTTTGCGGCCGAAACAAAGAATTTTAAAAAATTGCCAGAAAAGGCAAAAAAACGTAGCAAAAAATAAGGGATTATTATTATGGCCTTAGGCATCCGAGGAAGTAACCCAATATGGTCGGAAGTAGATTTGCAAGGAAAGCTTTTTGACGGCTCATTTTATTTATATGTGCTTACAAATACTATTCCTTATATACCTGCTAGGGTATTTCATGATCCCGATATGGCAATACCATGGACGCAGCCAATACAATTTAATGCGAATGGCACATTGCCAATTGATATTTTTTATCCACCCAATACAGTTTTCAGACTGGAATTTAGGAAAAACAATGGGATTGATCCGCCATCGCAAAATGATGCGCTAATTTATGAGGTTAATGACTATGTACCAGGCGAAGGCGGTTCAACGCCTATTGATACCGTTGCTTTAGCTTCTAGCAATCAAGTTACAAACCCACAATTTGCCCTGGTTAATTTTATATCACCATTAATATTAATTGGTGCCACAAACCCAGACCCCATTAATATCGGGCCAGGATGGTCACTGGAATTAGCGGGAACAGGAAACGTTACAGTTACTCAGGTACCCTTAAATAACCTAAACCCAAACCCATCCAATGCGCCTTATGCGTTACGATTAACGCTTAGCGGATGGAATGATAATAGCGTTAAACTCAAACAGCGTTTTCAAGTCAATGGAATGCTTTGGGCCAATAAGATTGTTTCAAGTACAGTAACCGCGCGATTAGACGGATTACCCCAAAACATTCAAGCCATTTTAGTTGATTCAAATGGCACGACTTTAGGCAATGTGATGGATTTGGAGCCGGTTAATGGTAATTATACGGAGCTTACTGGCCATTCCGATGTATTGCCAGCATCAACAAACCCCGATGTACCGCCTGTGGCATGGATTGAATATCAGTTATTATTGCCCTCAAATGTTGATATTTATCTCACAAGTATTCAGTTGGTAGTGCAAGAAGTTGAATTTGAACCGCCTTTTGAACAAGATTCAATCGATAGACAGATTGACCATACCTATCATGATGCCTTTCCCATTGTGCCCATTGGTGGCGTTATTGATTTTTTTGGATTTCAGACACCACTTAATTATTTAGGTTGTAATGGCGTCGAAATAAGCAGATTTACTTATGCGATGTTATTTAGTGCTCTAACTAACTTTGAAACAGTAACTTTAACAAATGGTGCAAATACTTTTTCTGTGATAACTGGGGATATTTATGCCGCAGGAACACCAATTGAAGGTGCTGGAATCCAGGCGGGAACAGTAATTTCAAGTATTTCTGGTAATACTGTGACTATTTCATTGCCTGCAACCGCTTCCATTTCATCAACACTTCGATTTTTCACGGTTGGCAATGGGAACGGTTCTACAACATTTAACCTACCAGATTTGAGAGGTTATGTAACTGCAGGTGCTTATTGGAATAATGTAGCTGGTAATTTAAATCCGACTATTACTACTCGCGGGGTTGGTTCTGCTGGTGGTCAAACAATGCATCAATTAAGTATTGGAGAAATGCCAAGCCATAACCATCCAGGAAGTACAGTTGTTGCGGCATCTGCTGGGGCATCAGGGTCTTTGGTATTGGTGGAAAGCATTAATCCAGCGCCAGGAACTTTTCCTTTAAGCATTGCTTCACAAGGTAATGACCAAGCGCATAATACCATGCAGTTAACCAAGTTGGCACACAAAATCATTCGATATAAATAAGGAGATACATTAGATGACTACATTATATAATAGCAATTACATCGAAACGATGCCCTTTAGTGACACTTGTGCTCAAGTTAATTTAGCAACAAATGCTCAGCAAACCTTCACAGTCCCAGGCAATGTTACAACACAATACCAAGCGTATTTTGAGTACACTTCCACATCAAACGTATTTGTACGCTTAAACGGGACTCCGGCTATTCCAGGTGCAGGCAGCGTTGGAACTGAGCAATATAATGAGTTTAAACCCAAAAAACGTTATGTAAAAGGTGGGGACGTGATACACTTTATAACACCAGATGCTAGCGCTTATGTGGGTGTATCACTAAGACAGATACAGGGCTAACATTAATTCACAGGGATTGTGATTATGGTTACAACAATAAAATTCAGTCAGATGAATTCCGGCGGTGATTTAGCGACAAATAGCTTTACGCCAGGATTATTAAATGCAGCAAATGCATTATTTACGAATCCAGCGCCATTGCTTGCGCCAGGAACAACCGCGCAACGCCCGTCACCAGACCCAATTATGTACAATCGGATGCGTTTTAATACCGATTTGCAACAATTTGAATGGTATTCGTCGAGCTTAGTAGCATGGGTGCAAGTCAGCAATGCTACTAATATTTCTGATGGCCCGTACGTTACTTATACTGCAGACGTACGTCTTGTTAATGCATTTAATTTAGGTTCTTTACCGTCTGGATTATTAAAGCAAGTTGTTGCGCTTGGCATTTCTACGCCAGCAATTGCAGTTCTTGGGACGGATTACTTTGGCCCGACTGGTTCTGTGCCGTCGCTTGGAACCATGGCAGCTCAAAATGCTAATGCGGTTAATATTTCTGGTGGGTCTGCGGTATTAACAAGCGGTCAAGTAGCTAACGCGCCTGCTGCTGCTACTGATATTGTTAACTTATTGGCATTACAAACAGCACTTTTAAACGTTAATACATTTAGTGCTCGCGTGGCTACTACAGCAAATTTTTCCTCTACTTATTCGCCTGGGATTGGCGGTGTGGGAGCTACTTTAACAGCGACTGCAAATGGTGCGGCATCAATTGATGGTGTTTCATTATCAGTTAATGATGTTGTTTTATTTAAAAATCAAAGTTCCACATTTCAAAATGGATTGTATTATTTAAGTACAAATGGAACTGGTGGAACGCCTGCAATATTTACCCGCTCGACTGATTATGATCAGCCAGCAGAGATATTACCAGGTGATTTAATTAGCGTTGTTTCGGGAACAGTAAACGCCAATTCTTCATGGCAGCAAACAGCCACAGTAAACGCCGTTGGTACTGACCCTATTTTATTCTCAAAATTTAGTCAATTTGGTGTATTGCCTTCCCCTTTTATTGTTGGCTCAACCTCTGTTACGACATCAGGAACGCAACTTAATTTGCTTAATACTTTGACACTAGTTCCACTTACTAAAGTAGTAACTCAAGTATTTACTTCAAACGGCACTTATACACCAACAACCGGGATGAAATATTGTTATGTCCATGCTGTTGGTGGTGGCGGCGCTGGTGGCGGAGGTGTTATTGGCGTAGCTGGAACATGTGGTATTGGTGCTGGCGGTGCATCTGGCGCTGAGATTTGGGCTTGGTTTGATGCTGCGACAATCGGGGCATCACAATCTGTAATTATAGGCGCTGGAGGAACCGGAGTTTCTGCTGGTAATGGTACAGCGGGTGGCGCAACTTCTTTCGGTTCATTAATTGTTGCTGGTGGCGGTAGTGGTGGAGATGCAGGGGCTAATTCATCAACTGCTATATTCTCAGTTCCAGGGGTGGGAGGTCCAACAACAACTGTTCCTGTTGGCCAACTTGGCCGTACCGGTCAATCTGGATTAACTGGATTTACACTATCTGGGCAAGTAGGAGTTCCAGGGCAAGGGGGACAAACTACTCTAAGTGGTGGGGGGCGCCAAGCTGTAGGTGGGAATTCAAATGGTGGAGCAGCCTCAGGCCCTGGCGGCGGTGGCGCTGGAGCTTATGCAGTAACAACTAATAATACAGGCGGCAATGGTTCATCTGGCGTTATATTTGTCACAGAACTATTAGCAGCATAAGGATTTAAAAATGAAATGGGCATTAATTGCAACAATAGAACAACAAGTGACGCTATTAAATAAAGAATCACGCGAATGGGAACTAACTATTGTTGAACCAGGCACCATTATTAATATTGTGGTTTATAAAGAGGGCGCCAATTGGGAGCTGCCAGAAGGTGCTAAATTAGAACAAGTTCCAGACACGGCCGATATTGGCGATACAGGTTATTAAACAAAAGAAGGAAAAGCGAAGATGTCATCTATAGATTTAAATGCAGTAATTAACGATTTAAAGCAACAATTGGGTCATTTTTTTATACAGCGTGAAAATACATCCGTTCAATTGCAGCAATTTAACGGTGCGATAACAACATGTCAGGCGCTCATTAATAAATACGAAGCTCAATTAATTCAACAAAATGAAGGAGAAAATAACAATGAGCAAGTTGACACCCCAACAGCGGGACAAGCTGCCTAAATCTGATTTTGGGCTGCCAGGAAGAGAAGCTTACCCGATGGAGGACAGAAGTCATGCTGCAAATGCTAAGGCGCGCGCTACTCAAATGGTTAATAAAGGCAAGCTTTCGGAAAGCAGTGCGCAAAAGATTTATGCGAAAGCAAATCGAATATTAGATAACGGTCATAGAGGGGCAAAAGGATGAGTTTATTATCGACATTTATCGCTAAACATTTAGTTAAATCATTAGAACAGCAATTTGTTGCGCATTTGCCAGAAGCGAAAGAAGAGCTTTTAAATGAGGTAACTAATTTTGCCGACATCGTTACTAATTGGGTTAATGAAAAAGTAAAAGAAAAGGAGGCCTCACAAAATGGCAAAGAAGGAAAATAAAAAGGTTGCTGAAAAAAATATTAGAAATATGGAAACAGCACAACCAAAAATGGTTAAAAAGAAATCAAAAACAGAGAAGTCTGTTAAATACTAGGAGGTGAAATCATGGCTTATGATGAAACGCCAAAGAAGAAAATTGAAGTTCGAGACGGCACGCAACGCGGTCATGCAGACCATGACGAGCTTATCGACAAAGCAAAACGAGCAGGCAATTACTGTGATAGAACCGATGCTGCGGCGGAAGGTGATGGGTATTTAGGGATTGATGACCTAGATAGGATAAGACGTAGAAAACTTAAATAACAACTTAAAATTCAATTAAAAGGAGTTTTTTTGAATGATTACTTCATTGATACGGAATTTCAACGGAGACCCAAACATTGTCACAATGGTTACTGACAGCTCTTTAGCAACCATCACAACGAATGGATTCTTAACTGACCCCGATACATTAGCTGATATTCAAGCCATTAATAATGGCGACTTTGATTATCAAACCACTGATATGTGGCTTATTTATTATGCGACTGGCATTGGATTTTTTACTCGCAATGCAGCTACAAATTCATTCGTTGCTTTAGCTCCGAACGGTGGTATTTCCGATACACTATCAAGTGGCAATATTTTAGTAGGTAGCGCAGGAAACGTTGCTACACCTGTTGCAATGTCTGGTGATGCAACAATGGCAAATACCGGTGCTTTAACAATCGCCAACAATGCTATTACAACTCCTAAAATATTGGATGCGAATGTTACGTTAGCAAAACTTGCGGCAGGAATTGCACCAAGTCATGTTATTAAATTTGGTGGTCAATTAACCTCAGTTGGCGGTGCTGCAGCAGAAGCATTTACCGTGACAGGTGCGGTTGCAGCAACGGATAGAGCCTTTGTACAGGTTGTAGATAATGGCCCTAATAACGTCACTGCATTACAAGCTGTAGTAACAAACAATACCTTAACTGTTACTTTCTCTGGAGACCCAGGAGTTGGCACTGTTATTAACTATCAGTTGATTCGAGCCGCTGCATAAGTGAAGCTAAAAACCTTAATGCTATCTCTAGCATTGTTCTTAAACGGGTGCTCAACCAGCGAGCACCTGTCAACTAAATTTCTTTCGCCAACTTGTATCAAGCCTTTGCTTGAGTACCATTATCAAACATGTAAGCGCATTGACTTTACAATCAACGGTGAAAAATTCTATATCCCTGCAAACTTTCAAACTGATTTAGCAAGCATTCCAAAAATAGCATGGCCAATAATGTCACCTGCCCATTCATCATTAATCAGGCCTGCAATTGTTCATGATTGGTTTTATCGAAAGACTTGTGACTTTACCCGCTATGAAACCGATTTGATTTTTTATCACATGCTTAGAAACGATGGAATTTCTCATTTCCGAGCTTCAATCATGTATTACGCCGTAAGGCTATTCGGCTGGAATTATTACAACGAGGACTACTGCGATGACGAATTTAGAAGCGTGGATCAAAAAATGCGAGGCTTTGAAATTGCATCCATATTTAGATACCGCAGAACCGCCCAAGATAACAATAGCGTGGGGAAGGAATCTAACGGATAACGGATTATCCGAAGACGAGGCAGAATACCTGTTTCAAAATGATTTCAAACGATGTCAAAACGATTTAAACAAGCATCAGTGGTATTTAATGCAGCCTCAAAACGTAAAAGACGCCTTAATGAACATGTGCTTTAACCTAGGAATCAATCGACTGTCCGGCTTTAAACGCATGATTTCAGCGCTAGAAGCTAAAAATTATACCGTAGCAGCCATGGAAGCCTTAGACAGTAAATGGGCTATGCAAGTTGGTCAACGCGCAAAGGATGTTGCTTTATTGATTCGCCAAGGAGATAAAAATTAGCCCAGAGCAAATATGTCAAGTCAATGTAATAAATTGGCTAAGGAAAAATTATCCCTTTATCGAGCAAAACACTTATCACTTTGCCAATGAACGAAAATGTTCAATACAACAAGGAAGGCTTCTAAAACGTATGGGCGTTAAAAAAGGGGTTTCTGATTTATTCATTCCTATAGCAAAACATGGAAAAGCTGGATTATGGCTTGAAATCAAAGTTGGTAATAATTATCCTTCGAAAGAACAAAAAGAATTTTTATCGAAACAACTCAAAAATAACTTTGCGGCAGCCTGTTGCTGGGAATTTGATGCAGTTTGCAGAGTGATTCATCAATATTTATCAAATGGTTCAAACGATGAACTATTTAATCAAGTTATATACGAAAAGTCAGTATAAATATTAAACAATTTGTTTGGTAAAATTTTGCACAAATCCACATTATACATATTGCTCATATTTTATATTATAAGTATTAAATATAAACCAAAAAATCCTTAAGTCTGATTATTCCAATAATCAGACTTAGCGAGCTCATGTTTCTCTAAAAACTTAAAAGTTAACGATGGAAATTCGATTTTATTAATTTCTCTTGTTAACTCTCTTTCCCATTTTTTGTATGCATTTACTCTTCGGAGATTTGCAGCGCCCTTTCCTTTGTTTTTACCCATTATCAAATATCCTTGTTATGCTCTTGAGCTATATAATGATCGCCAGGCTTATAAATTATCCCATTTAGCGTATCCATTACTATGCCGGTAAATTTTGGTGTCCTTCTATGTTTATTATCTAAAAAAATAATATGGTTGTATTCGCATTCATTTTCATAAATATTATCGACCAAATCATTATAAGACTCTATTGATCCGGTATATTCTATGAGTTTAATTATCGGACGATCCTTGATATCCAATTATTTTTCCTTTTGAATTTCGAATTATTTTTTTTTCGTCCTGCTCTGATAATTCAACAGTCATCGAATAATCTTCTATAGGCATATAAGGTCTAGGTGTTTTTCTATTAAACTCAATCCATGTGCCGCAGTAGTCGCATGATGAATAAAAATTATCCACTTCCCAATAATCCAGATGGTCGAGTGTTCGACCAGAATCTTTCGATTGAAAGTCGGTTACCATTTTTTTGCAAGTAGGGCACTCTATGTCAAAATTAATATGATCGAACATGCCCATTTTCATACCTTTTATATAATTAACGAGTTATATTTTGTAAAACCTTTTGACATTTACGGCATTCAATAGAACTGCCAGGGAGTTTTAAATGGAATATCCATATATGATCGCAGTAGTTATCAATCATTGATTGTAGCTTATTACGCAATTCAACCGCATGAGTAGCGTGTCGTATGCCACCATCTACAAATAAAATAAGTTCTTTTAATTCTTCTTTCGTGAAGTCATTCATTGTACATGCCCACATTTTTCGCAATGCCATACTTTGATTACCTGATAATCATAGTTATCGACCATTGATTGGATTTTTTCTTGTAATTCATCACTATTAACAGACCGGTTTGCTATTAATATTGAATCCACCATTTCTAATAAATATTGAAGTTCCTTTTTCGTGAAATCATTCATTACTATGACCTATCCTTCGCAATTCATTTGCTTGCATTTGAGTTTCAACAGCTGCTTGTTCATAACTGGTATACAATTCTTTTTCCGATAAAGTTTCAAAGGTCTTTTTGTCAACAACCCCTCTATAACGAATTAAACCATCGTTGTAATGACTACCCGTTGTTATTTCAACAATTACCATCGATTTAATTTTTAGAATACCTTCGAAAACTTCAAGAAAAAACACTTCTTGGTCAACTGAAAATCTCATTTTACTTACTTCCTTTTCGTACTCTGGCGTGCAACCTTCTTTGCCGCACCATGGAGTTCTTAAGCTTGGGGTGCATCGACACATAATTGCGCAATCTCCCAGTCTTCTGCCATTAAATCGCCCATAGATGCAAGCCATACCCCAACTGTGCCATCTTGATATTGCATATCGATATGTGGTCTGTAAGTAATGTGTTTTCCTTCTGGATAAATACCTAGAAGTGGTTCTCTGTTAACCTTAAATTCAGAACCATTTACAAGAAATACAAATTGGTCTTTGCCATTCCATCCATTACGTTTTAATAATTTACCTTCTTTTATTTTTTCTAATGCTTGACTAAAATTCATTGTTTCATTTCCTTCTTTAGTAATTTCTGATTCATAACCATATAAAGAGCCATTTGTAGGGTGTCTCGAAGTTTTTTATCCCTTACTTGAGCAATAGATATCTTTTTAAGTTTTGCACCGCCTTGATATTTCAAAATGCTATGACAATCGATGCATATACAGATATCGCCTTTTGATGGATTGTCTAGCTTTCCTTCCGTACTCAAATGACCAGTGAGTATTTTTTTACAATGAGGGCATTGGACTTTTAATCGTCCTTTTTCTACAGACATCGAACATCCTTTAATTAACAAAAACCGCTAATAAAACAATGCAAATAACAAATCCTGTGAACAACATTAATCACACACCAAAGAGATAGAAGAGATTAAAATAGGAGTGTTATGTTCTTTGTTCATTATTTTTTCAAGCAAACGAATAATTTCATCATTTTGTTTAATGATAGTTTTGATATAAAACTCAAAATTCAACTGTTCGTATAGTTTGAAATCAAGCATTGTTATCTCTATAAAAAGCCCCTGATAAGATTGAATTACTAACAACACGAAGGTTATAAGAGATTCCAGGGGCTATATTCTTTTACCCTTCAACCAGGGTGTTAATTTTTATCTTCTGCCAGTATTCTAATTGATTATCTATTAATTCGCCTTCATTTTTAAAAAGCTTGTTTTCAGGAAAATGAAAATTATATTCATAGTACTGTTTAGTCTTGTTCCATTCTATATGAGTAATTTTTAATGATCGAATGGGATTATCACTATCGCAATCATAATAAAATACCAACTGCGATTGTTTATATAACGCGGGAGGGGTTATTAGCTCATCAAGATAAATCAATAATAAATCGATTAAGTTAAAATATTGGGGCAAGAAATCATCCCTTTTAAATTCAAAGCATTGAAAATTTCCTTCATTTTCATAAATAATAGATATTGACGCTCTACAATTCATTTTTATTGAAACCTTTCTTACCAAATCATTGGCTTGCATAAACTTTTCTAAATCAATCATTCTTTTCTTTCCATTGTACAAATTCAACTTGTAACTTTTTAGCTTGACTCAAGAATTCCTCTAGAACTTCAATAGCTAATTTATTTCTTTCAAGAGGAGCCATATTCGCAAAGCTGTCAAACATATTTAAAGAGTGATTTATATCCTTTGATAGCCTTTTCTTTTCAAACTCCCTTGTGCTTTTTTCTCTATTTGAATCCATCAATAAACTTCCTCATCTCTATTTCAGTAGTAATGTAAAAAGGAAACATGCCCATAGCCTTCCCAGCATTTACGGTATCAGGATGTTTTGATAAATCAGAAAGCATGCTTGCACAGGCAGCACTTATGGCTCTTTCAATACCCTCTTCTTTCAAATGATAATTAAATGTTTCATATGCCCATTTTTTGCAATTCTCTAAATGTTCTTCTCTTGTTTTCATCACTTCCTCATAAATTGGTGAAACCAGGCCGGAATTGCACCGGCTTATTACTATACATAGTGCCAATCGCT
>JACZCT010022414.1_pt1 | contig 36961 bp, 22 predicted proteins | sample 8641871 | NCBI WGS metagenome assembly JACZCT01 (sample SAMN15324604, study PRJNA640507) | soil metagenome | isolation source: monocropping sugarcane control | place: China: Luxin town, Laibin City, Guangxi Province | collected 2019-07-25 | depth 10cm m | reverse complement strand
TTTCAACCCGTCTGGTTTGGAGCCGGCGATCGGCGACTTCTACTACGTCTCGTACCGCTTCATGAAGCAGGACTTCTCGACGCGGCTCTTCCAGCAGTTCAAGACGATCGAAGCCAACTTCGGCCGTCTCACTCCGGAGAACCGAGTCACGTTGGGCGCCTACCTCATGATCCTGAACGGGGCTGTGCTCGTCGGCGTCAAGCAGGTCCTCAAGGTTCCGAACACCAATCAGGCAAACGACCAGGTGTTCATCTCGGCCATCAACGAGCTCGCGACGCCACTTCCGGGCAACATCAAGCCGGACGTGCTCGTGCCTCTCACGACCAGCACGGTGGTCTACGGGGCGCTCATGCAGCATTGTGAGGTCCAGTCGAACATCCGCAACCAGGCGGAGCGAATGGGCTTCATCGGGTTCGCGTCGGGGACGTCTCCGACGACGGCTCAATCGGTGGCTCGCAGCCTGCTCTCGAACCGGATCATGGCCTTCTACCCGGACTCGGCGGTCATCACCCTCTCGAACGAGCTGGGTGAGAGCTTCGAGAGCTTGGTGGACGGCACTTTCCTGGCTGCGGCCGTGGCGGGTGCCGCGGTGAGCCCCGCGGTCGACGTGGCTACGCCCTACACCCGGCGTCGGATCCAGGGATTCACGAGGCTTCCGAGGATCCTCGATCCGGTCGAAGCCAACCAGACGGCCGTGGCGGGCGTCACGATCCTGGAGGACCTCGATCCTCTGGTTCGTATCCGTCAGGGCGTCACGACCGACATGTCCACGATTCTGTCGCGGCTACCCACCGTGACTCAGATCGCGGACTTCGTGCAGCAGCAGTCGCGTTCCACCCTGGATAGCTTCGTCGGTACGAAGTTCTTGGCGAGCCGCACCAATGAGGTCGAGGTTTCCATGACCTCGCTCTTCAAGCAGCTCGTCCAGGCGGAAATCGTCGGAGCCTTCACGGGCATCGCCGCGGCTGTGGATCCGGACGACCCGACCATCCTAAGGTTCGAGGCGTTCTATCAGCCCATCTTCCCTCTACTCTATCTTGTGCTTACCTTCAACCTCAGAGCTCGAATTTAATCAATAAGTTCGAGCACTTAGCTCTGAACAACGGGCTAAGTGGCTAGTAAAACTTGACGCCATCAGTTGAGCGGCCTAGGCTGTTCCTGATGGCGTCAGACATTTGGGCCGGGAAAAACGAGCCTCGAGACTTCGTGACGTGCAGAGTTTGCGGCTTCAAAGCCACGACTCTGGCGACACATCTTCGAAAGCACGGGCTTTCGGCTGATGACTACCGGGCCCAACATGACGGAGCTCGGATCCGTTGCGAGGCTCTGACGGAGAAGCGTCAGGGGGCCGCCAAGAAGGGGCATGCAGAGAAGCCGAGAGCCGGGCTCAAGAAGGTTATCGAGTGCCCGTCGTGTGGAGATCCACGGGAAGTGGGGTACACGTTTGCCCCATCGACGCACGATGCACGTTGCCTTGAGTGTCGGGAGAGGGACACCGAGGCCGAATGGGCCGCAAAGATTGAGGGGCTGGAGTTTGTGACGTGTCAGGGCTGTGGCTATCGGGCTGAGAACCTGACGAGCCATCTTCAGAACGCGCACCCCGAATGGGTGGGGTGTTACCCAGGACAGATTGTTGCTACGAATTCAGCGGTCCGGGACAAGACGGCGCTCAAGGGACGGGCTCTCTCGGAAGAGACCAAGGCCAAGATGTCCGCCAACGCAGGCCGATGGAACGCTGGGCTCACCAAAGGGACCGATGAGAGGGTCTCACAAGCGGCTCAGAACATGGTCGGGCGAAAAGCTTGGAGGAAAGGTCTTACCAAAGAAGACCATCCTGGAGTCCTTTCAACCTCGACAAAGATGCGTGAGGTGCGTGCTACCAAACACTGGACCAACGGGAACGAAGTCCTGCTCTCCAAGGATCAGCTCCTTCCCTACGCCCTCAAGAACGGCAAGATTTCTGTGGGGAGGGCCATCGCGGCTCTTGGGCATGCCTTCGTGACCATTCGTCGGGAGTGTGCGCGCCACGGACTCCCCATTTCGAACGTGGCCGTACTGCAAGCAATTTGTTTGGAGACGATCTCACGGATACTTGGAGGGGCGCCCTACGAGGTCGAGTGGAGCGACCCTAGGTTCACCAACCCTGCTACCGGCCGACGGTTCCGCTTCGACGGCTACTTCGCGTCCCGCGACCTCGTAGTTGAGTTCCACGGGTATCAGCACTGGGTGTTCCCTAGTGTTCACGTCCAGGACCGTGAAGTCTTCGAGGAACAGCAGGAGCGAGATCGTCTGAAGCGTGAGCTGATCAAGGCCGATCCGAGGCTTCGTTATTTCGAGGTCCGAGAAGACGAGCCCTATGGGGACCCAGCCTACATTCGAGCCCGGCTTCTGGATGAAGGGCTGGTGACCCTCTAACCCATTTATCCGGTGACCTGAGTAGGTCCCTTCATGCGAACCCCTGCACAGCGTGTAGCACAGCGCTTCTCTCAGCCCAAAAGGGTTGTCCAGGCCTTCCGTCAGCGTCTTGCAGACAAGATGACGCGGCAGGAGGCTCTCTCGATCTTAGGGTTGTCGGGCAATCCTACTGAGGCCGAGATACGCAAGGCACAACGACTGAAGGCCGTGGAGTACGGTCACGACAGGCCTGGGGGTGATGTGTCGAAGGTGACGCAAGCAAATGCAGCGTCGCTCATCCTCCTCGAGCAGCTAGAGAAGGGCCAGACGTTTGATGATGACTGGGGGCAGTCTGGGCGCTACGACTATCCAGGGACACCCAACAGCCCGCCGGATCCTCCGCCCAAGCCCGTCGAGGTGACCTTCGCGGAAGCGAAGTCCAAAGCGAGTATCCCGGCCAATGTGAAGTGGCTCTTCGTCACGGAGCCTCATTCGAGCGGCTACAGCTCGGACGAGTTCTTGAATCGATCCTCTGGCTACGTTGCCGTAGGCGAGACCGACAAGCAGTGGGTGTTTGTGATGGTCGAGCACTACACGAGGCAGGACTACATCATCGGCAGCAAGACCGTTCCGACGGACATCTACAACATGCTGAGCCGAGAGATCACCAAGAGTGGCCCTCCCACGCCCCAATTGCTCTACGGCGGCGTCATGAAAGCGTGGGGTCTCTTCCCGAACATGAGCAAGAAGTTCAATTCGAAGATCCACGTTCTTCCAGAGGAGTGGGACTTCAACGACTTCGGGAAACGTACCAATTGGGCCATGGGGCGTAGCACCACGATCAAGAACTACCTCGTGAACAGTGGGCAGGTGGCCGAGGGAGACCTCAAGGTCCCCCGCAAGATGAACATCGAGATCGGCTACGCGAGGTCGTTCGACCAGAAACCTGGGCACTACCAGAAGGCGTTGAGCCAGTACGGTTCGGACTGGGAGAAACTCACACTCATCGTCAACGGCCGTGAGTACGCTCTCTCCGAGAGCGACATGCAGAAGCTCGGCAAGTTCAAAGTTGGCGGCAAGCGCTTCATGAACCGCGTCTTCGGCGACTACTTCTACGGAGGGGAGACGAAGAGCATCAGCCGCAACCGTGATGGCAAGGCCATCATGACGTGGATGGCCGAGAATCTCTCCTTGAATTCTGACGTGATCGAGGCGTTGAAGACGGCCGCCGCTGCAAGCAAGTGATCATGAGGACCGCGGCCCAACGTGTAGTACGCCAATTCAAGGCTGGGGTGGCGTATCAGAGGCAGCTCGAGGACCTCGTCGACAAGGTTGCGCGGACCGTTCGGATTCTCCTACGTCCTGGAATTGATGCGGAAAGCTTGGCTAAGGGGGTCGTGACCCAGGTCCTTCGTCAAGATAGCGATGGGTCATTTTTGGGGGCGGTGTATAGTGACCTGTTCGACCGGAAAGTCTTCCTCGGCATGTTGACGCGCAAGCTGGAACCCCATAGAAGTGCGAGTGTTATTGCTGAAGAAATCCTGCTGAAGTTGGAAGATCAAAGATGAACGCCTTCATCACCACTACCGCGGCAGAAGAAGAGACCGAAGAGTCCCTGGGGGAGTTTCAGGTCGCCGAGTACATCATCTTCTTGCTCGCTCTCGACACGTACATGCGGTACGCGGAAGAGACGACGGGGCAAGAGGACATCGAGGATGAGATCATCCGGAGGGGTCTTCGAATCCTTCGGACGGCGGAGTCTGAGGTAGAACGTCTCCAAGCGTACTTGGAGGAGCACCTCACAACGTCGACGCAGAAGTCGATGCTTCAGCGTGCCATCCGGGTCAAGACCTTTACGCCTGAGGGTGCTTCTCGACGGGCTCTACAATTCAGGACGCTACTGTCTCGAGGTGGCCCCACGACCATGAAGGGGGTCTTCCAGAGCGCCAAATATGTGCGTCAGGTACGTGAGGCGATCAGCGCTTCGATGCTCGACGACGCGGATCAGGCTCTGGATGTGTTCGCCGCGATCCCGATGCGGAATCTCCGCATGCGAAACTGGATCGACTACGCCGCCAAGCAGGCGGGATCTGGCCAAGCGGCTCCCGCACCGGTTGATGCTGCGGCCAAAGAGGGTTCGGACGAGGCTCAGGAGATCGTCGTCCAAAACATTCAGCAGATGGGCGCTTCTGGAGCTGAAGAGGCTCAAGTTGCTCAGCAGACCCGGTCGGCGATCCTTGATCAGGTCGAGCGAGACGCCACGGAGGCGGCGGCAAGGTCTCTCGAGATCAATCAACAACCGGATGAGCCCCCACGTCGTTCGGAGGTCGCCGGTATGGCGACGGCAGCAGCCGTTGCGGCCTTGAGCGATCCTTCACGACTTCAGAACGTCCCTGGGCCTCTCCGGACTTTGGACGATGGGCAGCGAGCAGCGGCTCTCACAGAGGGTCGAGTAGTCGTCGGAGCGGGAGCAGGCGCCGGCAAGAGCACGACTTTGGTGGCTCGCATCGTCTATTTGGTGAAGGACAAGAAGGTCAACCCTTCCCGCATCGTGGCGGTCTCCTTCAACCGTAAGGCGGCGAACGAGCTCAAGGAGAAGATTGCGGCGAAGCTCGGGAAGGGCTCTGGGGCTCAGGCGGACACGATGCACGCCCTTTTTGCGAAACTCATCGTGGGGACTCGCGACACGCCGGGTTTCGGCACGCCTGAGGAACAAGCCATGCTTCGCCCTCCGAGGCTCATTGCCCCGGCTCGCAAGGGAGAGCGTAGCGTGCCCCCAGCGTCGCTTTCGACAGCGATCCGTGGCATGTGGGAAGCGTGCAGCCCTGAGCAACTCGAGAAGCGTTACGGCTACAAACAAGCGTGGGTCGAGACTCCTCCGAAGGCCAAGAAGGCGAACCTCATCCTCAACAAGTGGCGTGGGAACGACGTCTCGCTAGAAGAGGCCAAGGCGCTCGTACGTTCGGTGGCTGAAGCACAGGCGTACATTTGGTACGACATGTACGCGGGCATCAAGGGCGATACGCCTGGGTGGCAGCCGCCATGCCCGTCGAAGGCGTTCGACAACTTTATGGGCCGTTACCGCAAGGGTAACGAGCGCCTCGGTGACCTCGACGACATGCTCAAGGTCATGAGGGACATCCTGAAGCGAGACCCCGCAAAGAAGCAGCAGGTCCAGCGAATGTTCGATCACATCCTCGTGGACGAATGTCAGGACTTGAACCAAGTTCAGCACCAGATCTTCGAGATGATGAGCGAGCACGTCGCACCTGACGGATCGAACGGCCGCTCGATCTTCATGATCGGTGATGACAAGCAGTGCGTGGCCGCCTCAACTCCGGTGGCAGTTGATCAACTGAAGCGAAAGCCCGCAGGAGAACTCAAGGAAGGCGATCAGGTTCTTTCGTATCGAAACGGAAGTCTCGTCAAACAGATCGTCCGACACGCCAAGCCTAGCCAATGGACATGGGGCTACAAAGTGGTGACCAGCAGTGGGCGGAAGCTCACGATGAGCCCAAACCACAAAATTTGGGCTCAAAGCCCAACCTTGGAAGAAGGCCAGGTCGCGGTCTATCTCATGTACCGTCGCGATTTGGGCTTCCGGGTCGGCATCACGAACAAGTGCCACGACGAGGAGTACCTCAACTCTTTCGGTGGGCGGGCCTTCATGGAGAAGGCCGAGCGCATGTGGATTTTGGAGGTTTGCGCCGATCGCGAAACGGCCCTTTTGGCCGAAACTTCCTATTCCCTTAAGTACGGCGTCCCCACCATGGTGTTTGGTGGAGAGAATCGCGGCATCAACCAAGATCGTGTAAACGCCATTTTTTCGGAGTTCGGCAAGAACGGCGCTCGTGTGCTCGAAGCCAAGAACTTGAACTTCGATCTACCTCACTGGATGAGCCAGTCGTATACGAAGCACGGCCGCGATCGACGAACCATCCAGATGATCGCGCACGGATCCAAAGGATCTCAAGTTTCCCTTGAGTGGTCTGGAGACGATCTCGACAAGAGTCTACAAGGGGTTGCTTTCGTCACGACAGCGGAGGGCCGTCGTCGTCTCCGAAAGTGGTTCCACAACTACCGCGAAGCATTGGCGTTCGCTGAACGTGTCGCGGATCTAACGAAGGCTAGCCTGTCACGTCGGCTGTCGACCGATGAGGGCGCCCTGCGTCTGCTGACAGCTTCAGGCATCTTCCCTGGGATGCAGGTAGCCGTGTTGGACGGAGAAAGCCTAGCTCTCGAAGCTGTGGCTTCAGTGGAGAAAGTAGACGACACTTTCGTAGACATCGACGTCGACGATGCCTCCAACTTCTTTGGCGACGGCATCTTGTCGCACAATAGTATCTACCAGTTCCGAGGCGCCCAGCCGGAGCTCTTCAAGAGCCTTTACAGCAAGGAAGGCTGGACCACGAAGCTCATTCGGACGAACTATCGTTGCCAGCCGGAGATCGTCGAAGCGGCCAATCGTCTCATCGCCAACGATACGGACCGTATCGAGATGGAAGCTCGTCCGGACCCGAAGAAGGACCGCGGACGCTCGTCCATTCAGGTGACGACGCCTGAGGACAACGTGGAAGCGGCGATCAACACGATCGGCCGTTACCGCAAGGACATGGACGAGGGTGCGGACGCGGAGAACTTCGCGGTTCTCGCACGTACGAACGCCGAGCTGAACGATTTCGAGACGGCGTGCATCATCAACGAGATCCCTTACATCCGTCGTGGCGGCCGTGGCTTCTTGGAAGCTCCCGAATCTAGGGCTACGCTCGGATACCTCGACCTCGCCTCGGGCAACGACTACGAGAAGATGAAGAAGTCTCTCATAGCCGTATTGACGAAGCCGGATCGTTCCCTCTTCTTGGGTCAGGAAGACATCGAGAAGGCAGTCGATGATGCTCTCGACGATGTTGCTCGACGCGAGCGGATCGACGTGAAACTCCTTCGTCCGAGCGATCTTCTTGAGCACCCCCACGTCAAGATCCTCGCGGACCGTTTGAAGCAGCCTTACCGCTTGAAGATCATTGGCGGAGCGGCTGACCGTGAGAAGGGTGAGTGGATGTACGAGCAGCGGGTGAAGGAGCTCACGCAAAATCTGTCCTCGCTGTCGGACAACATTCGTGATCTACGAGACTTCATTGACAGTGAGGAGAAGCACACGACGGCTCAGCTCCTCGACTTTGTCCTCGACAACATGACGAGTGAGGTGACGGGGTGGGACCGTGAGAAGCGGCGTACTGTGACCACGGTCACTTCTCTTCGGACGCAGATCACGAACGACGTGGCGATCTACGCCGACGATGACGACGATGACGAGGACGAGAGGGAGGAAGGGACTCCCAAGGCCGAGGTCGGTGAGGAAGGGCGGATGCCGGCCCAAAAGGAAGAGGAGCTAGAGCGCAAGGGCCTCGGGGCTGTGCGGTTCCTCTACGAGCTCGCGCAGCCGAACAAGAACGACCAAGAGAGCGGGACTGACCCGGAGCTCGCGAAGGGTTTCGTTGCCAAGATCGCGCGATACTCGAAGCTTGCTGATTCTCTCCGCATCGATCCGGTGAAGTGGGAGAAGGCGCAACAGAATCTCGAAGAGGGCCAGCGTCGTGAGAAGCCGCCGGCCATCACGCTTTCGACGGTGCACTCGGTCAAGGGTGCTCAGTGGAAGAACGTGACGGTGCTCATGCCGAAGGGCAAGTTTCCGATGGAGCGAAAGCCCCGCCCGGACGAGCCCCCGCCGGATCCGGCTGAAGAGTTGGCACGGATGAAGGCGGAGCGAAACCTCGCCTACGTGGCGCTCACTCGAGCGGCCGTCAATCTCGAGGTCGTCTGCCCGCGGGTGAGCGGCGTGAGCCCATTCGTCCGTGAAGCTGGTCTTGTGGTTGGTGAGAACGTCCCGAAGCCTGGAGAGGACGAGCTCGAGACAGTGAAGCAGGCTTCGAACGACACCTGGTACCCGGAGTTGGGCTGATGGCGGCACAGTTCACAGAGGTCACGCTCGAGGACATGGAGAAGTTCCTGAAGAGGGGCTTCCGTGCATTGCGTCCGAAGCAGGGCGTCCAATTCGGTGAGTACTACTACGATCTCACGTTGAACCAGTACATGATGATCCGCGTGTGGACGTCAGTTCGTCGCGGTTCCGATACGGGTGCGGGCGTCGGTGAAGATGCGATCCGTGTGCAGCTCATGAGCGTCCAGGCGAAGCGACCTCTCTTGCCTGGCAAAGCGCCGATCGTGAAGCGAACCCAGGGTTGGCGGAACACGCTTCAGAACAAGATCGAAGACGCAATGGAGGTGGCCGAAGAGAAAGAAGCCGCGGGCGATGCACAGGACACTGCTCGGCGCCCCTCGCCCCCACCGCCGGCCCCCACACCGCCTCCTCGATCCGAATACTTCGACGACAACGATGGGGAGGCCTACGCCGACGATCCCCCTCCGTCCCCTTCGACCTCACAGGTATTCAACGGTACTTGGACGCAATACCGAGGCGAGTGGTGCGCACGGATTTTAGGCACTGGCGTTTCCGGGGCGAAAGCGATCCTGGAGACCAAGGGCGGACGACGTGCTCCGGTGACTCTGCACCAGAAGCTCTGGTCGGGCCGCAACAACTACGGCAACGGCAACGCGGAGATCTGGTCAGTTCTGAAAACTCGAACGGCCGACTCGGGTGAACCCGGCGAGAGCTACAACTACGACCGGCAATGACGCCTGGGACCGAGCTCCAGTTCCAGGTGGTCGTTGATGCCGACCTAGGGTCCAAGGTCAAAGGGGTCGTAGCGTTCGGCGACTTCGAACCTGAGGGGGACGGTGCAAATACGGCGATCTTCAAGGTTTCCGAGGCTCATGTCTTCTATCGAGACCTGATCTTTGGTAGACCTTTTCCATTGGTCCTGGCGACTCGTAAGATCGAGAACTTAGGGGTGTTATTGGGAGTCGTTCTGTTCTTGCACCGGGACCTTGCGATCCACCCTGGGATGCCCGGACTTTTCGCGGCCGTGAACCTCGTGGACTTTCATGGGGTGGCAGGCCTGGCCCATGTCGATCGTGATTTGGGGCGGTTTTGTCGATTCTTGCTGAGGTTCATCGAAGAGCCTCGGAACAAGAAAGAGCAGCAGGAGGCTTTGACGACGGCGGTGGGGTGGGTGCGAAGCTATCTCCTGGAGGGATCCTTGCCGTCGCTGCCATCGGAAAAGGAACCTCCGCGAGTGATTGACCGGGGGACGAACGGTTTTGTGGTGGCGTCGTCGACGCACGGAGACCTTTTGCTTGGATGGGAGGAGCTCTACCGGCTGGGCTTCTTGCGGGGCGTCTTGCTCCATTCGGCGGGCAACGACCGCTGGCAGGTCTTAGCGGCGCGGAAAAGCTCCTACATGGAGTTCGACCTCAACCGGGCCGCGGCAGCTTTGAATGAGGTCGAAAGCGCGATGGGGGAGCCTGCCGAGTGGCGCACCGATGGGAATTGGTTGGCGGGCCCGAAGCAGGGGACCCTGATCTTGCCTTCGGCGCTTCTTGAAGTCCTGCTGCGGGTGTAGCCAATAGAACATCGTTTCCACTGCCTATTCAGATGGCAGTGCTCGTGACCATTGGGACGGACGGTGTGACCGATTGGGTCAAGACACCGGACGGGCTGAAGTACAACCTGGGCCCCGTTTCGGCGCTCCGATTCGTGGCTGGGCTGGTTCCAAAGGGCCGGGCGAAGCGTGTGTTGGACACTTTCCTGGCCTCGGGGGAGGCCTTGGCGTCAGTCGATGAGGACCAGATGTGGGCGCTTTTGACGCCTCACCGGGCACGTTGGTCGGCTGACGTTAGTTCTTCTATGTCCCCTGGAGAGTGCAAGCCCGTACACGCGAGGAAAGGCACTATGACGCTCTCTGACGACCTCACCAAGATCGAGAACCACATTCAGCTTCTGAACAAAGCCGCCGCTGCCAAGGCCACGAACATGGCTGAGGGTGTGGGCATTCTCGTGAAGCTGGCGAACAAGATCAAGTCGCCGAATCAGAGCAAGAACCAAACCTACTACAACTTGGGAGCTCCCCAGGTTCACGAGGTTGGCGACAAGGTGGCGAATGGGGGCGTGGAAGGGCTCTCCTACGACACGTACTCGGCGAACGTCGAGATCGCTGGAACGATCACGGCGAAGGCCGAGGAGACGATCCAGACGATCGACAAGCTTGCGACGGCTGGTCGCAAGTTCAACGCCTCGCGTGCCAAGGCGGACGTGGCGGCGGTCACCACGAAGGTGGCTGGCATTCTCAGTGCAGACCTCACAGCGTCGTGGGTTCGTGGGGATCTCAACAAGCTCGCCGCTCGCATGGACCAGATCCACGGGCTGTTCGCGAAGGCCAAGGTCTGAAACTTCTCCCGATGAAGCTCTGTGAGGATTGCCTGCTGGAAAAGTCTGAAGAAGACTTCTACCAGCACCTCCGTACAGGGGCATCCTCTGTCTGCAAGGCTTGCACGTGCAAAGCCAACAAGCTTCGTCGTGAAGACCCTGAGGAGTATCGGAAGCTGATTTCTCAGAGACGGACTCGTCGGCGCTTGCTCTTGATTCCAGACCACAAGGTCTGCACCAAGTGTCACGTGGACAAGCCGCTGGGAGCTTTCCGAGAGAGGTCCCGCGGATTGTACGGGCGGTCAAGTCACTGCACGGAGTGTGAACGAGCCGCTGGCAAGAGTCGTAGGACGGGCCCGCGTCGTGAAGAGCTGCTTGAGCTTCGTCGAAAGCAGTGGGCGGAGACAGAACGCACGCCTGAGCAACGTGAGGCTGCGAAAGTTCGTTTCAAGACCTGGTATGGTTCTAACAAAAGCCGCCACCAGGCTTCTATGCGTCGATGGGTTCGTCGGAATCCGGAGGCATTCAAGGCGATCCAGAAGAAGTACCTGGTGAAGAGCCCGGTGCATGTCCGTCGGCGTGCCCACTTCCTGAAAGTGGAGAGGACGCTCACAGCAGCGCAATGGCGGGAGATCCTGGAAGCCTTCAATCACTGCTGCGCGTATTGTCTGCGCGGTGATCTTCCGATGACCCAAGATCATATGATCCCCGTCTCGAAGGGCGGGGCGCACTCGGCCAGCAACGTGGTGCCGGCTTGCAAGTCTTGTAATTCGAGGAAGAACGATCGCCCAATTTGGGTGATGTCAAATGTACAGGGAGATGTGAGTCATGGGACGACCTGCTGACACAACTAACTACATTTACCGCCAGGGGACCGCTCCGAACACCCGTGCGGCGATCTCTCAGAAGAACAAGGTCTACGGCTACATGGTCGGGACCAAGGAGTTCCGTCAGATCGGAGTCGTTTCCGAGTTCGGGCACGATGAGTCACGGACCATCGATCCGGTTCGCGGTGTTGGTTTCGGTGATCAGATCGCCGAGCTCGTGCCGGGCGTGACGGAGCCCATGACCCTGACCTTGAACAGGACGCTGATGTACGCGGTGAACCTGTTCCAGGCCCTTGGCTACAAGGGTGGCGTCACGGGTCTCGTGCGGTCCCTCAAGCACCACCGTTGGCCGTTCGACATCAAGCAGGAGTTGGTCTTCTCCGAGATCGCCTCTGCACAGGACATCGACGGCGTGACCGCGCAGGCTCTTCCGAACGCAACGGTCCCAGCGTCTGGGCAGCAGTTCCTGACGCCTATTCGTGCCCTGTTCACGTTCTTCGAGGGTTGCTGGCTCAACAGCTACTCGGCGTCGTACACGGCTGATGCGGCGATCGTGGCCGAGAACTCGAGCGTGACGGTGACCGACATCATCGATGGACGTAGTCAGTACGGCGAGTTCATCGATTCGGGTCTCGCTCCTGTTCAGGCGAACGGCGCGGCCGGCACTGGGTTTTCCTTGAGGTTCGCTGGTAACAGCGCCCGAGTGGGTACGCCTGGCGCCTAGTAACTAGGCTTGGTGGGCGGCGACGATGAAGATGAAGATGCAAACAAAGGGTTGGCCTTCGGGCTAACCTTCCGTCGCCGTCCTCGGATCCAGATGAAGAGGAGATGAGGATGGCAACACTGAAGACGAGCAGAGTCCGAGAGGCTCTCCGCAAGGCAAAAAATGTAGGACGACACGAGGAGCCGGTCACCATTGACGGTTGCTCGATCGTCCTACAGAGCCTCCCCGCGTCGAGCTACGACGCGATACTTCAAGAGTGCGCTGACCTTGAGGGAGCTGAGTACGCGCACTCGTACCAGATAGGGCATGTCTGCCGATCGATCGTAGAGATCGAGAGCGTTGACCTTCGGGAAGTACAGTTCGTTGAGGACGATGTCCCTGTAGGAGCCTACCTCGTAAACGCTCTTGTGGCGAACGAGGCGAAGGCTCTGCAAGCTCGTGAGGCCCTCAAAGGGCTAGGGATTGATCTTGTGGTGGTGCCTCCGGACGGTAGTGAGGAGCGCACGATCCTAGTCGAGCGTCATGAGTGGGTGCGTCAGCGTGTTGCTTCGTGGAGTCAGGAAGCGGTAGCCGTCGCCTTCCGCAAGTTCACGGATGTCATCGACGCGGGCAATGCCAAGGCGAGAGAAGGCGTACAGTTCCGAGTTGCCGACGAATCGGCTGAGGACAAGTTTCGAAGATTGCTTGCTGAAGCCAAAGAGATCGAAGCCGAGCTCACGATCGACATCGCCAAGAAAGTGCTCGAGGACGTGGGGTACCTCCAGAAGACTTCGGCGGAAGAGTTGGAAGAGGTCGCCAAGAGGGCTCGTGAGTTCGCGGAAGAGCAGCGCCAAGCGGCAGCTTCTCCGCCCGTAGAACCTTTCCCAGCGGACCCCGTGCCCGTACACTCAGAGAGCCCGCCCGAGGACATTACCTCTCTCATGCGGAATCGCCCTCGCTTGAATCAGCAGGCGATGCATGTTCCGGTTCCGGTTCAGGAAGCTCCTCAGGCTCAGCCTCCTAGGGTTCCGTCTCAGATAGCCAACGCGGCTAACATTTCGCCCAAGGCGAAGGAGATTGCGGCCCTTGAGGGGGGTGTGGACCCTTCGCTCCTCGAGCACATGGAATCGCATACCGCACCTCATCGGACGGAGGTCGCTGAACTCTCGAAGCCATCGGCTGGAATCAATCAGACAGGCCTCGAGTCCATTCTCGATAAGACCCCTGTTGCTGGGCTCAACCCCAGATTTGTCCGTCGCCCGATGTGATGGATGGCCCACGCTTCGAACTACGAGGAGACTCAAGACAAGCTTCGGCAGAGGTCTGAAGGGGATCCCGACGACGAGGACTTAGAACTCGAACTCCCCCCAGAGATCCCCGAGGTAAATCCTGAGATCTACAAAGACGTAGAGCCCCTGCTCTTCAGGGGGTTTCTCCATGTCGGGGCTGAGATCAATGGAGTGTCGTTCGTCTTCAAGTCGATGAACCACCATGAGTTCGAGATGCTCGGGCTCATGGCGCCGACGGATAGCACCAGGAAGGGGATTCAGAAGTTCTATGCACACTTCTTGGCCCATGGTGTGTTCATGGTCGACGGCGTAAACGTTCTCTCAGATCGCGAGCGGCATTTCCCGGAGATCGTGAAGTTGTTCGAGAGCCTCAGCGAGGGTGTCAACAACAAGATCATCCGGCACTTGAGCGAGATCAATCGGCGATCCAACAGGGCGGTGATCCTGACCGAAGCCTTTGCGATCGAGACTGTCTCAAGACTTCGTTGGGCCCAGACTCGAGGGACAGACCTCACGAGCATGGCCGTCACGGGGATCCAGGGAACCCAAGAGCTGGGAATGAACTGGGCTCAGCTCACGTGGCGGGCTGTGAACCATTACGAAGACCTTCGCGAGCAAGCCGAGCGAGAGTGGGAGAACGCAAAATTCGTGGCATCGGCGATGGCTGGGAAGGGGATGAGTCGTGTTCACAGCCAGGACAAACGTCGTCGAAAGCGTGAACGTGAGGAGCGCATCGAGCGGCGAGACAAAATCCTTCGTTTCGCTCTCTTAGGAGAGCCGATGGAGAAACAGAAGGGCGCCCCAGTTCTCGTCGCCAGGACGGTGGAGGAACTTCAGAACCAGCTCGAGAAGGACCTCAAGGGTGAGAAAGACTGGCACGACATGGTGGTGGACGCTCATGAGAAACGAGCTCGTGAAGAACGGGCCCACCGGCACCAGATCCTTCTGGAACGTCAGCAGCAGTTCGATACCGAATACGGTCCGCGGGCCATCACAGGTGGCACGGGTCGGCAAGGTCTCACGCCCGAAGAAGTTAGGTTCAGAATCGATCGTCAACAGCAGCTCAACGCGCAACGACTTCAGGCGCTTCAGGTTCATCCGGAACTATCAGACCCCAAGGCGGGGGAGTTCCTCAACAAGTGGGATTCTGTCCCACTCACAAATCGGGACCCTTCACAAGTAGCAATGGTTCCAACCTCCAACCGCACCACGGGAACTCCTTTCCGGTTCAACCCGGCGAAGAAGTGAGCTGAGCCATGGCTACAGAGAAGCCTGAAGTCCTTGAAGTAGGCGTAGACCTCAAGCAAGTCCTCACCGACATGGCCAAGTGGCAACGGGCCATGATGAAGAACATGGACGGGGTGAGCCGTGCCGTCGACCGGCTCAACAAGACCAACACGAAGGCTTCGAAGGAAGCGACAAAGAGCAACGATGATTGGGCGGACAGCATCGAAGATCTAACGAAGGCCTACAAGAAGGAAGGCGAGGAGATCAAGAAGATCTACGACACCGTTGAAGAGCTCGAGAAGAAGTCCGCAAACGCTTCTGCTGACGAGAAGGCCGCGATCGAGGAGCAGCTCAAAGGTCTTCGGAAGATCGGTGCCGAGAAAGCAAAGGCTCTGAAGGGCAAGGAGAAGAAGGAAGGGATTGCTGCCGCGGGGAAGATGTTCCGAGAGACTCGCGGGGACCTAAAGAGTGCCTTCAAAGATACGATCTCGAACGTCTTCTCGAAGGACCTGAAAGGTATCGTCGAGAACAGTGCCAAGACGATGGTGAAGACGCTGAAGATCGGTGCGAGCGGCGGAGCCATCGCGGGGTCGAAGCTACGAGGCTTTGGTGCGGGGATGGCTCAACGAGGAGCCGCTCGAGGCGGTGCTGGAGGAGCTGCCATGCAGGCAAGCGGTGCCGCGATGAAGGGCATCGGCAGCATGATGGCGAAGATGGGCCCGCTGATTCAGAGCCTGTCAAAGCTTGGCCCCATCTTGGGAACGGTAGGGTCCGCGCTCATGGGGATCGTGAAACTCTTCCTGGATCTGGATGCGAAGGCCAAGGCCTTCAACAAGGACATTCTCCAGTCGGCCAGCAACATCGAGCTGATGGGTCAGGCTGGGCGCAACACCAACGTAGCTTTGAGCGACATGCAACGCACGTTGGATGGGATCAGAGATGCTGCTTTCTCCCTAGAAAACTTGGATTGGGGGATCTCGGCAGAGGAACACAAGGCAGTCATCAATGTCCTCACACAAGAAGGTGTGAGCATCGCTCGTATCGGGCAAGAAGCGGACCGTTCGGGTAAGGATGTGCAAGCCTTTGCTGGCGAGCTGACGCACATGAGCGTCGCGTACTCACGTGCGTTCGGAGTGCCTCTCCAAGAGATCAACCAGCTTCAAGCCGAGATGATGACGGAGCTCGGGCAGGACCTGAAGAACACTCGGGTGTCCTTCCAACAGATGACAAACGCTGCCGAGGATTCGGGGATTGCCGCGAACCGATTTTTTGGCATGATCCGTGGCGTTTCTCAGGACCTTTCGCTCTGGGGTACCCGCATGGAGGACGCGGTGAAGATCCTCGGGCGTCTTGGGCAAGTGATGAACCCTCGGAACGCCCAGAAGTTCATGCAGACGGCGACTCAAGGTCTCAAGAACATGGGTCGTTCAGAGCGTCTTCGGCTAACCTTGCTCACAGGGCAGGGGAAGATGAGCAAGCTCATCGAACGAGACACCAAGCGCAAAGCACAAGGTTTGGCGAAGACCCTTGGTGTGTCGACCGAGGACCTCATCAGTAAGATGAAGACCGAGGGTCCGGCAGGCCTTGAGGACGCCATTCAGCGATTGCCCAAGGAGATGCAAGGCGCGACCCGAGAAGCTCTCATCGACATGCAGCTCCAGCAGAAGCGTGCTGGCAAGGGCACTTTTGGTGTGGCGGGGGCTGCGAGAAATCTGGGGCCTACGGGGGCGCTTCAGTCGATGACGGAAGCGCTCAAGAGATTCGCTCCAGGGGCGAAGAAACTAGCCGACGTCGCTGGCACGCTCGGTGGTGAGATGATGGCCGACAACCTCGGGATCTCTGAGGAACAGCTCGACCAAATGATCAAATTCGAGGCAAGTCTCGACACCCAGCGGGAGGTTTTGAAGAAGCAACTGGTGAGCAACGATGCGAGCCAGCGGGAGGCCGCCAAGGAGGCTTTGAAGAAGGCCGGCATCGAGGCCAAGACCGACAAGGAGCTACGGGAGAAGATCGACGGGGCTGGTTACGATGAGATCATGGACACCTTGTCGGAGGACGACAAGAAGCTGCTCAGCCAATCGACGAAGGTCGAGGACATGGCGAAGAAGCAAGGGCAGCTCACGCAGTCCATTCTCGACAAGTTCGAGGTGCTCGTCGATTTCTTGATGAACCAGCTCTACAACTTGTTCGTCGATATTTGGAATGCCGTTCTTAGTATCCCGGGGGTCGGGGACGATGCTGCAAAGGAACGCGCCAGAGCCACACAGAAGCTCCGAACCGGTAAGTCGGAGCTTCGTGGGATTGTGCAGGCCGAGGACTTCAACAAGGCCCTCGCACAATCGAACGTGGTCAAGAACTTCAATCAGGCGATGGATCGCCTGCCCAAAGCGTTGGATCAGAGGAAGGCCATGGAGGCCAACCTTGCCACAGCTTCTCCAGAGCAGCGCCCCGCGATCGAGAAGAGATTGGAAGCTCTGAATCGTGAGATCGACGGACTCGTAGAGCTTCGTCGTACGGTCGAGACGGGTTTCAGTCCCGAACAGATTGCGCAAGCGGCCAAAATGGCGGGTCTTGGTAGCAGCCAGGATATCAACGACCAGAATATTGGACGAGTCCTCCAGAAAGTTGTGTGGGGCTCGGCAACCATGGGTCGAAAGACCGATGTCTTCTCGAACGTGGAGAAGCGTTTGGAGGAGATGGGTGTCGGAGGCACTCCGAAAGCAGCAGCTACATCACAGGCGAAGGCCGCCGTTACAACTACCGGTGCAGCTCCAGGGAATCCGGCGGTCGTCGCCCCTGGAGCACAGTCCGCAACGGAGGCCGCTCAGGCAGCCGATGACAGTCTGAGCTTGTCGAAGGAGCAGCGGGACATCCTGCATTCCGTCGACAACCAGATGGACAAGTTCAAGATGGACACGGGGTTCCTCTCCGGTCCGTACTCGAAGGCGGTCGAGGGCTCGGTACTCGCCGCAGTGCGAACGGCGCTCTTCGAGTACTACATGTACAAGGATCTCGACCAAGCCAACGTCGTAGAGACGATGGCTTCGAAGAGCCTGACGCCACGGCAGTTCTCGCAGGCCTTCGGACAGGGCGCTCAACTTGGTAAGACTGGCGAGGTGACTCTAGATGCCTTGGCGGGAAACGCCACGGGCGGCGTTGTAACCGGGGTCAACAACGGCCTGGCCATGGTCACGGCCGCAGCCGGCGAAGGGTTGGCGTCGGTAGGGGCTGGAGAGCGTATTGTCCCAGCCGGTGGCGGCGGAGGAGGCAACAACTACCAGATCAACGTCAAGGGGATCGGAGGACAGGAGCTAGCGAAGATCATTGAGGCCAAGGTCATCGACGGCATCCATGAATACAAGCGTAAGGAACGCTTCTCGAGCTAATGCCTAGGATCCCTTCAGCAAACGCGGACTTCAAAGAGATCCAGGTACCTTCCTCGGAGGATGTCTACGTCCATCCTGCGCAGGCCCGGCAAGGAGCGATCCCTCTTGCGTTTCAAGTTACCAGCCCGTTCAACCGTAATGTGTTGCTCCTGCCTCACGCTCTCGTGATGCACGTGAACCCTTCGACGTTCGATGAGAACTTCCAACACAAGGTTGAGAGGATCCAAACCCGTGGGGGCTTCGTCGAGCAGCACTGGGGTTCAGAGCTCACTGAGATTTCGGCAAGCGGAACGACAGGAGCATTCATGAACGTCTACACGGGGCTTACGAGCGTGCTCCGACACAAGACGATCGCATGGGATCGCTACCGAGATCTCTACGACCTCTTCTACAACAACGCTTCCGTCTACGACCCCTACGGAAACATTGTGCTCCAAGGGCACATCCTCTTGATGTACGATCGAGGTAACTACCTTGGTACGTTTCGAACGTTCGAGATGGAGGAGACGGACGACTCGCCGTTCGCGTTCAAGCTCAACTGGACCTTCAAGGTCGAGACGACCTTGCTCTCGATTTCGCCTCAGCAGGGACGTGTCCAAGCGGTACCTCAGTTCCAATCCCAGAACACTCTGAAGGGTACCTTTGCCCCGAGGGACGTAGAAAATGGCTGACGTCCAGGGTAAAGACAAGAAGGTCGCTCGTCAAATCGAGAGCACGGCCGACTATTACCCTCCAGCTACGTACAGTGGCACGTCCTACGCCTTTGGGGCGGTCGCATCATCATACCTCACCTACTACAACGAGCTCATCCTTAACTCGGATGCTCTGGCCGAACAGTATGTTCCGGTTTCTACAGTACCCCAGCGATCAAGGAACCCCAAGCTTTTCGCCATCGGAGTGATCCCCCCGAGCGCAAACATTACCGGGAGGATTCTGGATCGCTCAGCAAGCGCCAACAACTTGGTCGTCGACGACACGATCGCCCTTGAGGCGATGTCTAGCGACAACTCCGTAGGGCTCGCTGGTTCGAATCTGCCTCAGGAGTTCTGGGTCGACTACGTGCAGATGTGTGACCGCCTTGGTGTGGCCCCCAAGGAGATGGCAGCGGTGCTCAATGCCGAGAGTGGTTTCGATCCAGCCGCTGTCAATTACCAAAACGGCAGACCCGTCGCGAAGGGTTTGAACCAGGTCATCAAGAAGAACAGTGCCGCGGTCGGGATCACCCCCGAGGAGTGGGACACATTCGAGACACGATCTGCACGAGAACAGCTCCCCGTTGTCGAGGAGTACTTCAAGAAGAGTGGCGTCCGAGGACAAGACCGCGCGGGGATTTACGGCAAAAATTTTGGGGGGTACTCAAATCCCAACGGATCGCGCTACGCCTCTCTTGCCTTCATCAACTCGTACCAACCGGAAGAAGACCGCGTAAAATTCAAAGATCCTGAGAAGCAGAACACATGCTACTTCCAAAACAAAGGGTTGGACAAGGACGGTAAGGGCTACATCACAACAAACGACCTACGCAATAACGCCAACGGACCTCCGGCAAGAATTGCCCAAAGAATAGACGATGCCGAAGCGTTCCTGGCTACGGGCCAGACTGCTCCGGATCCCGTTCAAGCTGATGCGCCTGCGGCCAAGTTGCCAGCAGGCGCTGCCGGAGAGGCGCGAGAGATCCAAGAAAAAACCGCCAACACTCCGTTGACGGCAGAGGACCTCGCACAGCAGTTCACGGCCGCGCAACGAGCTCAGATCACTATCGTTCAGAAGGCGCTCGAGGCGATGCAGAACACGCCGCCTTTGAGAATGCTCGTCAATCCTCAGAGCTTCAGCGTCAAAGGCGAGAAGATCGTCTCTGATGGGGGATGGTCTCGTAACGGAAGCACGATCGTCGAGCACTGGGGCAACAACCAGGAGAAGATCTCCGCTTCCGGAAAGGTCGCGGGATTCTACGCTATCGACATTGCCAATGGCGTAGCTCCCGGGCTTACTCGTGCGGCCAGGAACTACTCACAGGCCTGGTTGAACTTTCAGAGCCTGTGTATGTTCTATCACAACAACGGCGGGATCCATACGAGGGACTCGACGACGGCAACGGAGGAGAGGAACCTCACGATGCTCGGGTCGATCTACCTCTTCTACGATGACATCCTCTACATAGGCTCCTTCGATAGCCTGAGCGTCAGCGAGAGCGACGCCGCTCCCCATACGGTGGACTACAGCTTCGAGTTCACCGTGAGAGCCGCGTTCGTGCTCGACAACCCGAACCCGAACGACAAGGGGACCTACGGTTCGGTGTCGTCCTCGGGAGCTCTCACAACGTCAGCCTTCTTCAATCGGTAGCCTATGGCCCGTAGCCCTTACCAAGGAACATACCAACCTGGCATACGCCCGACCGTCGTCACGGCTCCGGATGCCCTGGTCTACATCAACGGGGAGTCGGACATCCTCGGATGCCAGAAGTGCAAGCGTCGGTTCAATTGGAACCGTTACATCACGAGCATCCAGGTAGACCTCAATGTCGACAGCCCTCCTGGTTCGGCCACGATCAATCTCACGGTACCGCGACATTCTGTCGACGAGTTCTACTTCGACGGCAACCCTCTCATCACTCCGATGATGGAGGTCGAGATCTTTGCCAAGGGCTACTACTTGGTCGAGGGTCTTCCACAGTACTACCCCATTTTCTGGGGTCTCGTCACTGAGGTGTCCGATTCGTACTCGGGAGGAGAGCACACCTTCTCCATCAATTGCGCCGACATCTTGAAGTGGTGGGAGCTCTGCAAGATGAACATCAACCCGGCGTTCACGCAGACGACGGGGCAGGGCGGACGTAGTATTTTCGGCAACGTCTTCTTCGGGATGAACCCCTACGACGTGATCTGGACGCTAGCTCAGCAGGCGTTCGGAGACGTAATCGTGGGCACAGGTTCGCTCAATGCGTTGATGAACGAGAAGAACCCGGCGTTCCAGAGCACGTTCAAGGGCGCTCTCGGGGACATCATGCAGTACTGGAACAAGAGGTTCGCCAAGATCCGCTCGAACCTCTTGCTTTACGGAACCGCGGGCACAGCGGTCCGAGGGGACGTCATCCAAACGGCCTACCAGAACAAGAAGGCCGCGTTTGGCAAGCCTTTCGCTTCTCAATTGGTGCGTCAGGCGAACGGTAACGCAACGGCGCAGATGGACTTCGACCCCACAGATCCAGAGGTTGCGGCGTTCCGCACCCAGTTCTCTCAAGCTGGCCAGGTGAACTTCTGGCAGAGCGAATACCAGACAAAACTGGAGCTCGCGAACGCGGCAAAAGAAGCCATAGGCTTCGAGTTCTACATGGATGTGACGGGGGACATCGTCTTCAAGCCGCCGTTCTACAACCTCGACGTGCTGAGCAACAAGCCGGTCTCTTGGATCCAGGACATCGACGTGATCGATTGGGACTTCTCCCTTTCCGAAGCAGAGGTGGTCACGCAGATCCAGCTTCAAGGTAACTACTCCGGCAGCGTTGACTACGGTATGTCTGAGGAGACCACGCCGTACACGTCGGTCACGGACTACCACCTGCTTCGTAAGTACGGGTGGAGGTCACAGACCTACAACTCCGAGTTCTTGTCGAGCCCCCAGATCATGTTCTACGTGGGGCTTGACATGCTCGATCGCATCAACTCGAAGCGTTTTCGAGGGACGGTCAACATCCCCCTCCGTCCAGAGCTTCGTCTAGGGTTCCCGGTCTACCTCTCTTCGAGTGACCGAGACCAAATTTGGTACGTACAAGGGATCAGCCACAACATCTCCTACGGGAGCCGTGCTCAAACTACGCTGACCCTTACGTCCAAGCGCAGTAAGTTCATAGCTCCGCGAGGCATCGGCACGCTCACGCTCACGAGCTACAAGGGCTCCAAGAACGCCGAGCCACAGACCATTGAGACCACGTCGGATGCGGCTCGACTCACGGCTCGGCAGCTTTCTTCCGGCGGGCGGTTCAAGGCGGACGTGGGAGATGCCGCTCAAACTCCGCCGGTGAACGCTAGTGAGAACCCTGGAGACAACGACCCCTACGAACCTCTCATACTTCGCCATCCAAAGACGGGGCGCCTCGTTGGATACCCCAACGTGGTGATGGCGTACACACGGCCTTTCACAGCGACACCCGACGAACTAGCGAAACTTCAGGGGCAGAAGAAAGCCAACGATGCCCGTGTAGCCCAGAGCAAAGTCAAGGTGCTCGAGGCGGCTGCCAAGACGCAGCTCAGCAGCATATCGGAATTCAGCTACACGGCTACCAAAGAGGATGCCCTTCGCGAGAAGCACCTCACGAACCGATACAGCTACGGAATCAATTCGGCGGGCGTCTATACGTACCTGCACGATCAGTCCAAAGTCGTGCTCGAGATGCTTCTGCTGCCAACGGCGAACATCACCTTCAATCAGGACGTGGTGAAGTTCACGGGTTCTAGCGGAATGATCCGCCCAGTTTCCGATGAGCGTGGGTTCGAGGTCATCGGACACCATCGCTACGGTCGAGGCGTAGCTCTTCGAGACGGTGCTCTTGTGGCCGCAGGTTCCAAGCAGGCGGACATTGGGGTTCAGCTTGCGCTTGCCGGTGGGTTGTTCGAGACATTGCAAGCCCAGTCACAAGGCCTCACGGTGGTGTCGTCGGCCTACCAGAGTCCAGCCGACGCTATCGCACGGCTTGGGCCAGAGGATCTCCAAACGGCGGCGACCATCAACCCCGACACGAAGAAGCCTGAGTTCACCAATACGGGGACCTCGTTCGTGACCACGGCCACATTGAACTCGAAGGAGCGTCAAGGTGCTGTGGCCCCGCCGGATGTGGAAGCGTCTCAACTATCTCGAGCTCTCACTCTGGCAGAGATGAGCGTCCGTGAGAGCATCCTCGCGGGAGCCGCCATCGATAGTGATTGTGAATGCGTCACAGGACGGTCGGATCTGGCTTTCCTCAATGTCGGGTACCAGGTACAAACGTTGCGTCCGACGAAATCGGACGAGGACCTTGTAGGCAACGCACAGAAGGCTGTGGAGGATGCCAAAGAACTAGCCCGTTTGGATGCGGCAAAGGAACCGAACCAAGCGTTTATCGACGAGATCGATCGCACCATTTCCCAATCGTCTCCGGAGCAAGCGCAGGCGATTCGGGCTCAACTTTTGAGCGACGTGAATTCTGAAGTGGGCCCGACAATGAACCCGGTGGTAACTGGGGCCGAGCTCTCGAGCAAGGTCGACAACTTCCTGGCCACACTCTACCGTTCGTTGGACGGGCCTCGTCAGCAATACGAGAGGGAGCTCCGCGGGGAACTAATACAGGTTCCTTCAAGGACCCCGGATCAAGTTCGCTTCGAGAATGCTCCGAGCGAGGTCAGTTCTCTATCGCCACCTTTCTCCGCCACAGGGCGGGCACTTGGTGGCGACCCTATGGCTTTAGCGCTCCAGGCGAACGCAGCTCTGGACGGCATCTCGGAAGCCTGGTCTTCGTTCGGATCCAATCTGCAAGCCAGTGCGGAACGGGCTCAGCTTCAGGGTGAAATTGATCGAGGAAATGCACACATAGTGGCTATGGAAGCGGAGAAGCAGCGTCTTGAATTGGCCATGGCTACGGGTGGTGTCATCGTCAGCCCCACGGGAGGTTCTCCATCTGACCGCTTGGCGTCGTTGAATAGAGAGATCGACCAAGAGCGGCAAGAAGTCGCCGACAATGAGGCCAAGCTGGCGCAACTGGACCAGGAGTCGCCGCCCTAATGCGTAACAATCCTAGGCACCTTTCGGGTTCAGTACCGGGCAAGGACTTCGTTGATTCCGCCGACATAAGCGGGCTCAAAGTCGCTCTCGTGACGCGGGTAGACGAGGTCAACCTGAAGGCGGATCTCAAGGTCATCACGGGCGGCGGAGATCGGTTCGAGATTGATCTCACGCAGGGAATGGCCGGACCGCGGAGCTTCTGGGGAGGCGTCCCGGAAGTGAACTCTCTCGTCATCGTAGGTTACCGACGAGTTCACAAGCAGCTCTACGAAGCGGTGATCCTTGGGTACCTTCCGGTTGGCAGCAAGAGCGGGATCCGTTTTGATCCGTTCTCCACGAGCGACCCGACCGATATTGGGGCCGAGGAGGCGGCGCTCTACACGCAGACCTTTGGGCTCACCAAGCGCTTCAAGCGTTTGATGCTTCGCCCGGGTGACGTGGGGGGCATGTCGGCGTCAGGTTCTGAGTTCGCCCTTACCAAAGATGTTCGGATGGTGAACCGAGCTGGGGATATGCTGGAGCTCCGTGACTCCGAGCGTGCGTTCATCAGCCAGACCATCCATCGTGTGGAGAGTGATGCGGGTATTCGCCGTATCTCTGGTCCGGTCCGTCGCGGCGGTCTGTTCTTGCCCCCGGACATCATGCAAGCGGACGGTAAGACGCTCAGGGACCAGAGCACTGACTACTACGGGCGAGACGAGCTTCAAAATGCAGGGCCAGGCGTAGGAGCGGGATCAGAAGCAAAGTTTGCCAACACGTCGGGGCAGCTCTTGGGGGTGTTCAACGACACCTCAACGTTCCCGCCGGTCACGTACTCGAATGGTCGGCGCGTGCACTACCCTCCGAGCTCTCCGGGGGTGAGCATTGAGGCGAAGGACAGCCCGGCGGATGCCTATGTCGAGGATCGCTTCGAGATGAGCCACACCTCGGACCTCTCTCAAGAGGTCATCGAGGAGATCGACGGTTTCACTATGGACCGTCGGCCGGCCTACATCGAACGAGTCTTAGGGACGCTCGTGGGAAATGACCTCACTTCTACGAGGGGTGAGCGGCAGTATGCTCGGCTTTTGAAGCCGCGGATCTTCCCAGATTTCGTTTCACGGTCGCTCGGCAAGTTCACTCTCGAGGAGGTCAACCGACAGCCCACGACCCCCGATTTGGAATCGGTCACGTCGGCGGGCGCTTTCTTGTTTCGGATCCGCCCTCCGAGGTCCGTCGGAGAGAACGCTTTCGTAGTGGCCGTGAGTAAGCAAGGGAAGCTCTTTCTGAACGTTCCGGGGTCGCAGAACGAGGACTATCCCAGCGGGTCAAAGAAGGTCTCGGTGGAGATGAACCTGGAAGGCGCTCTGAAGGCCTTCATCGGGGCCTCGAACCCGGATCGCATCTCCGCTCACATCACACTCGAAGGAGGTCTCCACCTCGACATAGGTCGTGACGCCCAGGGCAACGCCATCACGACCCGCTACCATTCGGGCACCAAGACGATCTACGAGGGCAACCCGAACGCGGACGATGTGTCCTCGAGCGTAGAGGTCCGAGGCATCAAGCAGTCGAACATCTCAGGCGCCGAGCAGAAGGTCATCGAAGGTTCAAAGCAGACCGTCGTCAGTGGGATGTATCAGACCCAGGCGGACCGGATCAACATGAACGCCTTGTCGGGCTACTCCGGCAACTTTGGCGAGATGAACCAGATGGTCAGCGGGAAGTCGCAGTACAACTACGCACTGCAAGTCCTGGAGAACATCGCGGTCGGCGGAAAGATCTCCACCATTCTGGCCGGAGGATTCACTCAAAACGTTCTGGCGGGAGCGGTCTCTTACAGCGCCCTCGCTGGGGCCACGACGTTCAACAACCCGGCGGGTGCGTTCACTGTCAACGTTGGGAGCGGTGCTCTTTCGTTGACGACCGGAGCCGGAGCGGTGTCTTTGACGACCGGATCCGGGGCCATGACGATTACGGCTGGTGGTGGTGCTCTGGCGATGTCTGCGGGCCTTGCCGTGAACATCACGGGCGGCACGATGGTTTCCATTGTAGCCCCACAGATTCTCTTGGGAGGCCCTCCGGCGGTCTTGGGTGTTGTGCGGGGCGCCCCCGCTCTTCCGCCAGGTTCCCCGACTCTCGACTACATCACGGGCTTTCCTCTCCAAGGCAGTTCTTCCGTTCGGTCTCTTTGATGCCTCTGACCACGTCTGGTGCCGCCGGCATTCTGACCTCGAACCTTGTGGCCTCCGTGATGCTTGGGACGAGGGTCCCCCAACTATCTAGAGGGGTGGCGATCGGTTTGACGAAGTGGTCTCCACTCATAAAAGCCTCCACCAAGGATGTTGGGACCGCCGGATCCGGAAAGAGCGCTCCTTCGCCTCTCGTGGTCCCTAACCCCCTCGTCTACTCAAGCATGATCGCGGGCATGGCAAGCCAGGGGTTCACCGGCGTTCGCATGCCGACCTATTCCTTAGGGCTGACCAACGGGCTCGTGGCCACCTTTCTCACCGCGGTGGTCAACACAACACACCCCTCGGTCGGGGCTGGGACAGGGGTGGCCAAGTTCTCAGCACCTTCCGCTACCACGTCCATGATCCTCGGCTTCCAAGAAGCCGGCATGCAAGGGGACGGGCCCATCAAGATGGCCAAGGCCGTAGCAAGAGCTCTCGACCTCATTTTTGCGAGTCTTATTGTACCGATCGTAATCGTAGGACCTTCGTCTCCGAATCCTGGGTCTGGTTCAGGCTTCGGCGGCATACGATGAAAATGGAGACCCCGATGGAAAAAAATCCGAACGTCCTCGGCTACGTCACGTCGTACATCGAAGACCGTACGATCGTGAACGGAACCCCGGGACCGGTACAAGTCCTCCTCAAGCTCAAGCTCAAGAATACGGTGGGGCAAGTTCGAGAGATCTTGGTGCCAGGGCCTGCTGATCTCAGCGATTTCTTCAGTCCCGAGCGCATTCGTGAGGACATGACGCAGGTCATCGTCGGCGGATAACGACGATGGGTCTCAGCATAAAAGGCTACGTCCTAGAGCCTCCTCGTGTGGGTTCGTCGGACTCCGCGTTCACCTACACGCCCAACAACTTCATCTCGAACCAAGGAGCCTTCGACGCGGCTTACCCGCAAGATGAGTCTGCTCCGAGGACGGAGTATCATCTCTTTGTCCTCAAGGATTTCATCTCTCCGGGTACAGGGCCGGGCGTCACGAGATCGTTCGTCGACACTTCCTATGCTTGGACCAAGAACGAGGTCCTACAACGCTTCGACTATGAGGGGCGTGACGGCCGTTTCAAGACTTTGCCAGGCGCACCCCTCACAGTGGAAGGTACCCTGGCTTCCACCTCGAACACGAATCGGATCCAGGTCCCAGCTCCGGCTTCAACAAACCTTACGCTCTATCCGATCCGTGTTTCAGTTGGTGTGGGCAGCGGCACCACGTTTGCGGTCACATTGGTCACCAATGATGGCGCCTTCTCCACTCCGAGCGTAGGTACGGTTCAGCTTTCACGCACGACCGGGAACCTCAACTGGAACTCCGCAGACCTCACGAGCTTCGCTGGACAGACCGTGAGGTTCCAGCGGCAGACTTTTTACACGTTCCGGGAATCCACAGGCAACATCGGCCTGATCACTGACATCTTGCTCTTGAACCCCATGCCGGCGTCGGGGCAGTTCCCTCTCATCCGCATTGGATTCAGTGAGTACCTTACGCCGGTGCAGAGGGCGAACGAAGCCGCGTTCTCAGCAGACCCTACGGCGGGGACAGTCGAATGGGCGCTCACGACAGGCCGCCTCAAGTTCAACTCCGGAACTATCGCCGCGAACACAGGGAAGAGCGTCTACTACGATGGGACGACCTTTGTTTTTGGTGTCGGTCTCAAGGTTACGACTTTGGGGACCGTCAATTCCCCAGGGACCCTCTCGCCCATACCTCCCGAGGAAAGCGACCTCTTCTTCCGTGTCGCGAACGTGGTACAGTTCGCGCAGACCGAGTTCGTAGATACGCTCTCAGCGCCAGGCAAGAAGGGGATCGTTCAGGTCCGTCGATCGACCGGACAGGTTCAGTTCTCAGACGCCGACAAGCTGCTCTACGGAGCTCAAACAGCTCAGGCGGTCGTACCGGATATCGACATCGAGCGTGGCATCACGCTACGGATGTTCCGAACTCCGGTCAACCTGGCTGACACTGACCCGACCATCAAGGACGTGTCCGCGCTCTATGCGAGCACGGGGGCCCTGCTCGCTGATCCGATCGTGGCCTCTCCTTCGGTGTCTCTACCAGCGGTGCCGTTGGATACGCTGACCATCAACGTGGAGGTTACGCAAGGTACTGGAACGTTCGTTGGAGTACTCCCTCGGCTGGACGTGTCTGGGCCGCCTGTAGGTCTGGGGTGCGTCATCAATTTTGAGACTCGTGAGCTATTCTTTGCTCAGCGCAAGAGCAACGTCGTTCTGACAGCTCCAGTGCCCTACGGAGCTGTGCAGCTCCCGGACCCTCTCGTCTTCAGCTCCAACTTGGTCCTGGAAATTGAGACCTCTCCGAACAGCGGTGTCTATGCTCCGATCACTGTCGGAGAAGACGCTCTAGTAGACCTGGCTTCGGGCTTGGTCACGATGGTTTCGACGGAGGGCGAGATTTTAGTAAACGGCACCGTGGGCTCCTTCTCCGGGACAACGCTCACAGACGTCTCGCAGAACTTTTCTGGGGCAGGCGTCGTCGCGGGCGACTACCTGATCGTCACGGATGGGGCCGCGGAGGGCGTTTACACGATCGTGGCGGTCGGCACAACAACGCTCACGACCGACGTGCCAGGGGTCACGGCATCGAACTTTGGTTATGTGATTCGACACGGGGTTGAGGTTCTGGCGGACCGCTTCTTCTACGACGTCCCCCCAGTTGACCCCAACACAAAGGTCGAACGCATCAAGGCTCTCGGAACGATCACAAACTCGCCGAGGTTCACGGTCGACCCGATTCAAGCTACGAGCTCCAGATTTCGTTTCGGGAAGACGTCTTTTTCAGCAACGACCGTGATGGTGGCGAACGACGCGGCCTTCACCGTTCCTAGCTCGTTGCCTCAGGGCACCGTGCAAGTGGCCCAAGACACAGGACACGTTAACTTCAGCCAAGCAGACGTGACGGCAGGAGGCGTCGCCTACTGGTCTCGTCTTCTTCAACTAGGCACCGATTACACTCTTCAGCCGCCCTTGGGATTCGTTCAGTTCGTTGAACGTATGCTCGAGAAGGAAGAGGCTTTCGTCACCTACAAGAATGCGAACGGCGATCTGGTGGAAGAGCGCGCGACCTTCCTTGTCAGGAAGGAACTAACCCAGCCGCATCCAACTCCTACCGACGTGCTGTTCTTCAACGATCTGGGACGCGAAGTGGCTTCGAGCCCCACTCCTCGAGCTTTCCGTGGTGGGCGCCCTCAATCTAGTACCCAAGTACAATTCGATGTGGGAGCTTCGTCGGTGGCGTTCATCGGACAACCGACGGCGACGGACGCTTTACCGTCTGGGCCTACCGTCGGTCCAAACGAGAACGTCTACATCGACTACAGCATCTACGAAGCGATAGGAGGGGAGCAGAACTTCACAGTTCTCCAAGCTCCCATGCAAGGGGTTACGATCACCATCAACGAGGGCGAGAGCTCCTTCAAGATTGCTGGTGATCGAACGACGACCTTCACGGCCGATCTTTTGCTGCTCGTGAATCGAGCAGAGGCGTATGCGCTGGCGGCTTCGACGTACGATTCTGGGGACGACCTCACGACGGTGAACCTGGCTCTCGGCCAGGTCTTCCGGTCAGACCAGCGGAACCCTACGCTCACTCTGACTTCGGGAAAGATCCGGGTGTCAACCTCGCCTTCCTATTTCGTGACGGAGTTGACTCCTTACGACGCGATACCGCGGGGCATGTCCAAGTTCAGGTTGCAGGGCGACGTGAGCCGCACCTACGAGACCGGTGTTGTCGTATTGTTCACGGACGGGTCCACGTACACAGACCTCAACGTAGTGTCGGGTTCTTCCTACAACAAGGACACGGACAAGACCGAGGTGACGCTTCTAGGCAACAGCGTCCGCCAATACGAAGGCGCTACCCTCAGACGATCTGTGAGGGCGATTCTCGACACGGCTGCCGCGGCCTCTACGACAGCTCTCAGTCCCGAGCTATCCCAACCCTACACGGTTTTCCGTCGCATTGAAGGGCAGGTTGGGGAGATCCTTAGCCAACCCGAACAGTACACGATCGACGCTTCTGGAAGAGTGGTTCTGGTCGAGCCGCTGGCCTTCAACGAGGAGGTCGGCATCTTCTACACGGGGGATCAGCTCATCGAAGCGGGGCGACGTTTCCGCACGTCGTATACCTTCGCGATAGCACCTTCCGAGGATAACGGCCTCCTGAACCAGGTTCTCGAGATCGATTACACGACCTACATTCCAGACACCTTCTTCTGGAGAGTCGAGAGCTTCACAAACTTCAGGAGCGAGCTGGCAGAGAAGTACGAAGAAGCCGCGAAGGCGAGCGTTCCCACTGGGGGGCCGACGCTGGGCAATCCGTCGAATCCTCGTCTTTACGAGCAAGGTAAGGAATCTATTTTCTTCGAAGAAGGCCATCTTGCCAACGAGGACCTCGTTGCTCGGCCGACGCTCAAGTACTTCAACGATGGGATCAACTACCTGGAGGACGCTCTCCAGAGCATGGACGGTCGCTACGTAGGCGATCAAGACGGACGTTTCCTTTTTGATGGGAACATCGACAATCCTCCACGGGCTAGCTTCGATGATGTCACCAATCAGATTGACGATCGGTTCAAAATCAGTCCGGCTCCGTACAGCGTGACGGGTCCTCCATTCGTTGCGACCTCCATCGGGACCTACCAAGAGGTTTACAAGGCGTCCCCCACCAGCCGCTTTTACCCAACGCGCAGGGTCAGCTTCAACGTGGCGACGGCCGGTACGGAAGTGGGGGACCCCCTTCTCGATACGGGGGTGACCAACCTTCGTTCGGTCGAGGTGGTGCAAACCCGTCTCCCATGGTGCATCACGACGGCACCTGCGGCAGCAGGGTCAACGGTATTCTCGGTGGACAGCGTTGCAGGCAGTGTAGACCTGCTAAGGCCTCCATTGACCAACGGGATGACGGTAGCCATCATCGCTCAAGATGGAACAGTCCTCGTGACGGATGGGTCGCCTGCGACCATTACCACGGCGTCTGGCACATCCATCACTTTCTCAGCGCCCGTTGCCGTAGCGGTACCTATTGGTTCCACGATACGTCTCTCCACGAGCGACTCGAACTACAACCAGTACCAGATCGATCTGGATGTGGGCGCGGACCTTGAGCTTGGTCTTCTCACGTATATCGATGTTGGAGGTACTCCTCCAGCAGCGGGCGAAGTGTTGGACGCCACGGTCTCCTACAACAACACGACGACCTCACCCTATCGATTCCCTGCCTTGGATGGAGGGACGACGGACGATGACGGAAACCGAGGGTTTCCCATCCTGAACCCCTGGACGCAATCTGAGACCGCCGCTTCAGGGTATCTCACTGACGAGCTGCGGCTCATCAACGCTTCGACGGGGGTGATTCGAGCAGTGACAACGCCTCCTTATGTGAGCACTGGAAGCTTGGATGGGACCGGCACCATAGTCACGAACTTGGCGGGGGCCTGGCCTTCTCCGATTCCTGAGATTTGGGACTTGATCGAAATCCGCACGGGTCCCAACGGTCCTTCGACCTTCCGGCGTATCACGGCCGTAGGAGGTAGCACGGTCACGGTAGATACGGCCTTCCCTGTTCCTTCAGACACGGGATTCACGTTCTCTGTGACCGTTAGCACGACCTTGGTTCCCTCGAGTACGACAACGACGGGGAGCACGTCGTCTATCGTCATAGACACAGGGGCCGACTTTGTCACCGCGGGGGTCTGTCCCGGGCATACTGTGGTCCTACTATCCGGTCCTAGTACTGGGAGTCGTCGCCAAGTCCTGACCGTGACTTCAGCTACCCAGCTCACGGTGTCGCCAGCCTTTCCTAGCACCACGCTGAGTCAGACATACAGAATCGACAACCCATTACAGACCTTTGGAGGAACCGCCAGCAGTCTCATGGAAGCTGGCTTGAAGGCGGACCTTGCGGGAGAAGTAGCAGCTCTCAGCACGGGCACAATGCCCGTCATCGGGGCGATCGACAACTTCTTCAACACGGCTTTCCTCGATGTGGCCACCGGTTCGAACGGGGTGACTTCCACCTCTACGTTCACTTCGGCGGGCTCGACATTCCAGACCAATGGCGTGAGCACCTCACACCTGCTGTTCATCCGCTCGGGATCCCAGGCGGGCGTCTACGCTATTGCTTCGGTACCCTCTCAGACGTCGATCACCATTGTCGGCACTTTCCCTTCAAACGTGAGCGGTGTTACCTACCGGATCGTTTCTACCATCGGGCTATCTAAGGACCCACTGAACGACGTGTTGGATGCCGCCCTGAACGCGGAGACTTTCCTCACGAGTACTCAAGCGTTTCAGAGCATCGTGGCGACCCAGGTCAGTGTAGCGGGGGATGCCAACGCCTATGCGATCCGTCTACGCACGTCGGACCTCAACAGTCGCGAGACCTCGGTGAACTCTCGAATCTCCCAGGTGTCTACAGATCTGGTGGGGGTCGAGGCCGAGCTTTCCGCTGGGGACCGTCTGTATGATAAGCGCTACGTGTGGATCGACGCCCGGATCAACCTGGAGAACGGCATCCTGGTTGCGAAAGAGCGTGCAGAACAGAGCCGGATTGATGCCCAAGCTGAGGTGCTCAAACAGCTCACAAGGCTCCTATCGGTGAGGTAACATGGAAGACCAAAAACCTGACCAGAACGAAGCCCCAAAGGACGGCCCCAAGCACGAGTGGGTCTACAAGGATCGCCTACCCATCCAAGGCCGTATGACTGAGGTCGTCAAGCTTGCGAAGCAGGCGGCCGAGACTGAGCTGGCAGGCCTTCGACGCAAGTTGAAGAAGATGCAGTACGGAAGCTAATACGTGGCGAACTGGCAGCCTTTCATCATACAGGTCCCCGGGAAAGACCTCCTGGAGCCGGTGAGGAACGTCCTCGAGACGCTTCTCGTCTTCCTGGACATCCTGAAAGCCATCCTCGACACGATCAAGATCTTCCTTGTCGACTTCGGCAATCCCGTCAGGACGCTCGTTGAGGCGCTCATCAGCCTCATCCAAGAGCTGTTCCTTTCGCTGAAAGCGACGGGAGTTTTCGCCTACTTCGATATCCCGGATCCCACGAAGGACCCTAATTTCGATCAGGTGTCCGGGGGCTTCCCGGCGTTCGTGGAACGCTTCAAAGCAAGTCTCTTCGACCCGAACGACTTCAACCGGCCGCAGCCTCGTCAAGGATCCACCCAGAGTGGCTTTGTGATCCTAGTGGTCGATGCGTCCCAACCCTTTGCTTTGATTGCAAGGGTCAAGCAGCTTCTTCGATTCTTTGGGAAGGAGTTCATAACCCCCAGGTATGAGCCGCCCGTAAATCTCCGCGCTCTACCTGTTGGAGACAAGGGTGACCCAATCCTATCTGTGGCCTCCATCTTCACAGATGGGCCGATCAAGGCGATCGAGCTCATGTGGACGCTACCTACTTCTTTGGAGACGCCGGATCCTGGATTCTCGGATGCGGTAACAAAGGTCGCTCGAGAGCTCATCCCTCCTCAATTTCTGATCGAGCGGGCCACCATCAATCCGGCTTCAAAGAAGATCGACATCAGTGCCCTCGACGATGAGACCTCAGTAGGCACGGTAGAATACAACCGAGCACAGTACACGGGCATCAACAACCTGAACCAGCCTGTATTGGTCCGCACGACGCTCCGTGACGAGTACCAGGATCAGGTCATCAAGTTTCAGAAGTACGTGGTCATTGGGCAGCTCGACATCGAGTCCATCCTCGGGCAACTCGGGACGTTCCGGTACATCGATACGGATGTCGAGGCGGACAAGACCTACTTCTACCGGGTTCGCGCCTTTAGCGGAGACCTCAACATCTCCGAGGGTGTGATCCCTTTCCCAACAAGCGTCGACAAGCTCAAGTTCAGCATTGAGTCCAACACGCCCTTGATGGCTTGGCCTGGAGACGGCCTCGTCATGGGGAAGACGAGCGGAATCGTCTCGGCCTCGGTGCCAAAGTCTGTAGAGAACTTCGATGTGATCGAGGTCCTCAAAAAACTGTTACAGACGGCGTTCTCGCTCGACTTCCACATCCAAATTTCTGAGGATGCTGAGTTCGACGAACAGGGTCTCCCAACGGGCGACACTTCGCCAACGGAAGTAGGCCGAGGTTCGCTGACAAATCTTGCGAGTGGTCTGGCGGTTTTCGAATCCTATTTGATCATCGGGGATCTGTCTCGGGCCAACACGCTCAACGAGAGCTTCCAACCGGACCCCATCACAGGGGGTACCCCTGAGCTCCCCTGGCAGAAGTCGAGCGTTCGGAAGCAAGCCGCTCGTTTGGCGGATGCTGTGGCCTCGTCACTTCTGCAAGCGGGGTCGGAATCGATCACGGGCTTCCAGGACCTTATGCAACTGTCGTTGCCAGCGGGACCCATCGCAACGCAGGGTACCATCGCTGGGAGCACGACTCTCGAGCAAGTAGTTCAGGGCTTCACTACTGAGAGCGATGATCGGAGCGTCATGCTCAAGGCGGCGGACACTTTCGTCACCGGATACTCGGACGTGACTCTTCGTCAGAATGTGCTCGTAGCCATCCGCTACATCAAGAGCTACTCTCTTGGCGGCGTTCCGGTGGACTGGATCAGCGTATCGCCTTTGCGGGACATCGTTCCGTGGAGCGGGCAGATGATTTATGACCTCTTGGACAAGATCCAAGCGCTGCTCGACGCCTTCAAGGGGACGATGGACGAGATCAAGGCTTTCATTGATCTCGTCGAGCGCAAGATCGAGGCCCTCGAGCGATTCATCGAGTTCCTGATCAACATCTTGGACTTCATCGCCGAATTGGAGGTTGGGGCGTACCTTCTCAGTGTTCCGGACGTTACAGGGTCCGCGCAGGCCTGGGTTGACGCTATCGACACGGCTGGGGGTGTGAAGCCTCCGAGCGGGCCTGGAGGGTACTCGGCGGGAGTGTCTTTTGGGTACGTGGCCTCGGACATCTCCGCGTTCAAGACGGCCTTCTCGGTTATTTTTGGGGGTTCATAGTCCACTTTTCGTCCACCAATCTTTGGGGAGCTCCCCCGAGATGTGACTCAGATGAAAAGCGCGACTTGCCATCCCGACCTGCCAGCGACTTCCAAGGGACTGTGTGGTGCCTGCTACATGCGGCAACGCATAGCAGGGAACAAGCCTTCCGCTTGTCATCCAGACAGGCCAGAGTACGTTGACAGCTCTGGAATTTGTAGGGCTTGTTACCTACAGAATTTTAGAAAGTCTCAGATTTTGATTGCTGCCGCGGAGTATCTCCGTGAACGTTCCCTAAGAAAGGTAGGCTGACTTGGCCTACGATTGGTTGGGTACGTTCAATAGATCCCAGATAGAACGCTTCTTAGCGTTCGCGCGGTCCCAGCTCCCTTTGGTCGATGGCCGCATTGAGCACCTCACAGCGGAGAGGTCTCGGATCGGGTCGGTCATCTTCCGGTACCAGAACGGGGTGCCTCAGGGATTTGCGGCGGATCCTGTGGATTCCTACCTCGGCAAATTGTTGGGAGCCTATGAGGTCCTTGGGGGTAATCCGTTCATCGATCTTCGCGTCCGTCTCAAGAACGACCCCATCTTCCTCGTGAAGGGGACGGAGACCCAAGGGCCCCAGTACATGTCGAACGGAGAGGTTGTGGGGGCTAAGGGACTTTCGGATGCTCCGACGGCCGAACTAGTTCACGAAGCTCGAGGCTGGTTGGAGAGCACGCTGTACTCTCGGTTCGACTCGCTCGAACGAAAAATCCGACGGGCGATGGACTATGCTGACGAGCTCCAATCCGAGATCGCCACGCTTCAAGTGATGAAGCTTGCTGCGGATGCGACCGGGTCCCTCGAATACATCGCGTCGCAGATCAGCCAGTTCTTGAGCGATCAGAACTACCGAGCGGTCTTCGATGACGGTGGTGGGGACAAGTTTGGCTTCACCGTCTACGCCCCCTTCAGCGCCTATGATATTGGGAGCTCGAGTGATCCGGGTGTCAGCCGCACGAGCGAGTCCGCTCAGAGGCAGAACTCGGGATTCGTTGGCCCAGGGCAAAGTAAACCCACGGAGTCAGCATGAGCTATGATCGGCAGCTCGACCAGGTATGTACCCACCTGGTCGTGGAGGAAGCCCTCTACCTTTTGAATGACCGGCAGACCGTGAAACCGCTTCGTCCGATTGCGGCGATCAGCTCGGTTCGTCTCCGGTTGAATGGTGAGATCGAGGTCCCGTCCTTCGGCAGTTACACGCCTGCCCAGGCGACGGGGACCAAGCCTGGGCCTTTCAACATTCAAGGTGGTGTCAATGATCGCCTCGTCCTCAAGGTCAGCGACGGGCCTTTTCAGACGTTGACACTCCCCTCCGGCAATCAGGTTCCGGCTGCCCATGTGGCGGACATCCTGAACAAGTCGGTCCGGGAGGGTATATTTTCGGCCACTTCGAAGCGGCAGCTACGAGTGGTTTCTTCGAAAGAGGGCCCTGGCGGCACACTATTCTTCAGGGCTTCCGGGAGCACGGCCGCTACGCTCCTTGGCTTGGCCACCGAGAGGGGTTGGCGAGGGAGCGTGGTGGCTCCTGGGTGGAGCATTGTCAACGACTTCAACACGGCGGGGGACCGCCCGATGCGTAGTGTTGTCTTTGACGGAACTTTGAAGGGTTTTCGAGACTACGTCGAGCTCAGTTACGCTACTGTTCGCCAGGAATGCCGTCGTTGTGGAGGGCTCGGGATCGAGAACGACTGGCGGTATAACGGCCAGGGCAAGCTCATCACAGTGCGAGATGAAAATCTCCTCATCCAGGAGATGCTCAAGGCCACCTATACCGTCAGAGGGTCGAACCCGTTCCACGCTTGGTACGGTACGAACATCGTCAACAG
>JACZCT010173248.1_pt1 | contig 37085 bp, 32 predicted proteins | sample 8641871 | NCBI WGS metagenome assembly JACZCT01 (sample SAMN15324604, study PRJNA640507) | soil metagenome | isolation source: monocropping sugarcane control | place: China: Luxin town, Laibin City, Guangxi Province | collected 2019-07-25 | depth 10cm m | reverse complement strand
TGGTTTGCAAAGACCAAAAGGATTTTTTTTCGGATAAATGTATGATAATCATTGATGTTTATAACGTTTCTAGTATTTTTAAAAAGATGATGTACTACAATATATTATTAGGGGTGATTTTTTATGAATAAAGTGTTGGTTTTGCAGATTGGTTTATTTGTTTCTTTTGCTCATTTGAATGGAATGGAGACTGTTAAGGGTCTTTTGGGAATGAATAGAGTTTATTCGTGTGATTATGCGCTCGATAAGAAAAAAAATGAAGTCGCTGTAAAAATTGTTGATGCTATTAAAGGAGATAGAGCTTTTTGGTTTTCCAAAAATCGCGATGATCATGACATGGAGAAAGGCATTTTTACGATAGTATTAAGTTCATCAGATAATACTAGGCCTACGATCAAAATAGAGGGTGAGTGTGCCATAAATTTAATGAAGGCTGTTGTCACAAAGCCATCTGTTATAATACAAACTGTTCTTCCGGGTACAAAAAAACCAATGCTTTGGGAAGTTAAGGGCGATGGTATAGCTGAGTCAAGAGAAATGGCTTGTAATTGGTATAAGTACCAAACAAATAATGCATTAAAATCTTCAAATAAACATTTAAATACAATAGCAATTGGATCAGAGGCTTTGCAAAAGGGAGATATTGAAGCTAAATTGCAAATTCCTTACAGCTTTAATCCATTTGGTTCTGTAGAAATTCACATTCAAGCGAATCCCATGGATAAAAACATGGCCCATTTTTCTATGAATAGTCAAGCAACGGAGAGCTTGCTACATCTTTCAGCGATAATGGAAAAAACCAACTCAGCGCACAGCAATATTAAAATAAGTTATACAAAAGAAGATGATTCTTCAGAAAAAACAGCATTTTTAAATAGAGAGATAATAGCGCAACAACTACAATCTTATTTTTTCAAATGTTTATGGATAAAACGAGGTATATTGGGCTTTTCTGTAACGATAGCTGCTTTATTAGCTTATTTTAAGTTTAATCAAAAATAAATTTTTATTATTCGCAAAAAAAGAAGACCGCTTTAAAAAGCAGCCTTCTTTTTTTGTTTTTTTTAATCATTCCAACTTTTTGCCGATTCTTCATTCTGTATATTTTTTGAAATGCTCGGTCTATAATTTTTAGGCATCCAACTTTTTGCCCACCAATGAATGGCAAATGCACCTTGTTGTATCCATTCATCTCTATTATCGTTTGTATCTCGACATCCTAATGGATAAAAATAAAGAGCAGGAAACGCTATATCTTTGCTTGCATTTTTGCTAGCCATTGCATAAAAAGATTTGGTAAAATGCACGGGTCCTGTTTTTTTAGGCGCACCTTTATGATGCCAATCATCTTTAATGGTTTCAATGCAATGTTTTAGAATAGAATGTCCTGGAACTGATCCGACAAGTGCAGCTCCAAGTTGCACGAATAATGTATCAAGTGGTTGTAATGCGGTGTAAAAATCATATGTATAATGTAATTCATCAAGTGGTTGTAGACATTCATAATCTGTATCGATATATACGCCGCCAAAGCGATACAATAATTCCCAGCGTAAAATATCTGATTTTACGCCATAATTATCGGTGGTATCATAAAATTCTTGATTATAAAGTTCGAGTTGAGCAACGTCTTCATCTGTCCATAGTTTATATGACCAACCACGATCCAAATGATGTTCAATCCATGTTTCTTGTAATATTTTAAATTCTTCTGGTAGAGGGCTGCCCAGCCATATCTGATGAATTATTTTGGGTATTTTTAAGTGAGGTCCTATGGTTTGATGAACTTGTTCTTCAAACAAATCTTTAAAAAAATCGTATAGATGATAGCCATCCATTTCAAAAACTTGAGAGGTGAGTTGATAGACATTGGGAAAACCATTTTTTTTCATTGCATCATCAAAGGTAACATAAGGCCATTGGGCATTGAGAGGAGAAAGAAAGAGTAGTAATAATGGTAACAATAAGACAGACATGAATCCTCCTTTTTTAAAATGATATTTTTTCATAGTTTACCAATAAAAGAAAAAACAGTAGTAAAAATTATTGTCAAAGGATTATAGTAATGCATATGGGGAAAAGGGTAATGATTAAAGTCATTTTTTTATTTCCATCTTTTTTTTTCATGTTAATAGATTGTATGGATATATCATTATCTCAACGTGATCTTTTTTCTGAGCAGTCAAATAATACGCGTCGAGCTTTTATTTTTCCGCTTCTAAGAAATGCCAATACATTTAGACAAGCTCGTAACATACTACTTTCCATTGCTTTGGTTTCAAAAAAATCATATGCACAAGTGATGTGTCCTTTTTTTATAAGCGATATGATCAAGATGTTTAGAGAGCGGTCTACAAAATGCGATATTGAGCTGATGCAATTGTTGCATATTCCTAGCATACAAGACTATGCACAGATGAACAAAAAAATAATGGAATTTACTGATGTAAGAAAGTTTCCATATTCGCCTTTAGATTATTTTTCTTATCTACTAGATCGCGGCGCCAATATTAACTGTGCTTTTTCAGATTATAACATAACTCCTTTAATGAGAGCTGTGTATATCAATCGATTGGATTTAGTGCAATTTTTTATACAGAGAGGTGCTGATGTAGAGGCATATATACATAACAAAAAAGATAGCCAATGGCGAAAATTTTACTATGTACGAGATTGCAACATGATCTATTATCCTCAAAAACTAAATGCCTGTTTACAAACAAATGAAACTGAAAAATTACGAAAAGCTCTCAAGATAGATAAGTTTTTAGAAACAAAGAAGGCATCATCTCTTGTTACGATTGACAACAATTTTTTAGTTTATTCATTGCGTCAGGAAATGAAAAGTCAACATGAGCATGGATATGGAATGGTTTTAGCTACTTTGTATAACAATGATAAAGATATGATTAAAAAACATGTTCCTCATGCGATAGCACATGTTTTATGCCGATTTATAGATTTTAAGAATGGCGAAGGATAATGTAAAAACAATAAAGAGGTGAGAAAGTGGTAAATCAAATAGCGATATATGCATGTTTCTCGGCAACAATGCTTACGCAGGCAATGGATGCTTTTCGTTCTCAAAAACCTCAAGACGTGGATAATGCTCTCATATGTGCAACGGCCAGCACGGTTAATGGTTATTTTGATAAAAAGGTATTAGCTGAAGTAGAATTCTTGCTAGATAATGGTGCAGATCCTAATTTTGTATCGCCTATATTTGAGGTGACACCACTCATGAGAGCAGTGCGTGCTAATAGTCCTGAGGTGGTGGAATTGTTGTTGAAAAAAGGCGCGCGAGTAAATATTTCTAATCCTGATAACAAATTTGTGCGTGATTTTAATCTCATATATTCAAGTAAAAGAATAGTGCCAATTGTTGCTTCTATCACTAATCGTATGCTCCAATTTGAAATGCATAATGAAAGGAATCTTCATAGAAAAACGAATTGTCGAGAAGCGATATATTCTATGAAACAATCTCAAATACTTCGAAATGCTGTATTGATAGATAAAATGCTTGAACGATACAAGGCCTATTCCGATGTCTTAACATATAAACATCCTTTGTTGAAAATGTTACAAGATTCTCGTGTAAGGAGAGCGTTGTCCTATGTATTCACTCACCATATGAATCATCTTCTGGGTACCCTACGATATATATTGTGTAATAATAAGGTTCCTAGGGCTGTATCTATGCCAGATCTCTTCTAACTTATTCTATTTTCTGTAATACTATGTATAAGATAAGGCTTATTCTAGTACGTTCAATAGGAATGAAAAAAAGATGAATTCACGTCAAATACGAGACAAATTTATACAGTTTTTTTGTAAAAATGGCCATGAAGCTGTTGCCAGTTCTTCGCTTATCCCTGCCCAAGATCCAACACTTCTTTTTGCCAATGCAGGCATGAATCAATTTAAAGATCTTTTTCTGGGTTTTGAAAAACGTAGCTATAATCGAGCGGTTAGTATTCAAAAATGCGTACGTGCAGGTGGTAAACATAACGATTTAGATAATGTTGGCTTTACCAAACGACATCTTACTTTTTTTGAAATGATGGGCAATTTCTCTTTTGGCGATTATTTCAAAAAAGAGGCTATTAGATATGCTTGGGATTTCTTAACTATTGAGCTTAAGCTTAACCCTGAAAAACTTTATGTTTCGGTTTTTGAGACTGATGACGAAGCGTATGATATTTGGCATATAGAAATTAAAGTTCCAGCAAGTCGCATTTATCGTCTTGGAGCACAAGATAACTTTTGGCAGATGGGCGATGTTGGCCCTTGTGGCCCTTGTACGGAAATTTATGTTGATCGAGGTGCGCAATATGGACATGCAGATATTATTGATTGCGGTCCAGGTTGTGATTGTGATCGCTTTTTAGAAGTATGGAATCTTGTATTTATGCAATTTGATCGTCAACTTGATGGCTCATTCAAGCCATTGCAACAAACTGGTGTTGATACCGGTATGGGATTGGAAAGGATTTGTAGCGTAGTACAAGGACAAGATTCAGTTTATAATACCGATATTTTTGCACCTATTTTATCAAAAATAGAAGAGCTTACTGGTGTTATGTATAAAGATCAGCAAGGCGAGCATAAAGCAGCATTTCACGTGATTGCTGATCATATCCGTTCTTCTACTATGATTATTGCAGATGGATGTGCGCCTACTAATGAAGGCCGCGGATATGTGCTTCGTAAGATTATTCGCCGTGCGGCTTTATTTGTACAAAAATTAACGGATAAAAATATTTTTCCAGAATTATCGCGTGTTGTGGTGCAAGAACTTGGAGATATTTACCCTGAATTACACACAAATAAAGAGCTTATTTATACTATTTTGAAAAGTGAAATTGAAAAATTCTCAGCAAATCTTATTCGCGGCAAAGTTGTTTTGGACAAATATCTTGAAGAATCAAAAAACAATAAAATCATTACTGGTGAACAAGCATTTAAACTATATGATACCTATGGGTTTCCTATTGAGTTAATTGGTGCCGTTGCGCGTGAAAAAGGTTATTCCGTTGATATGGATGGTTTTGATGTAGAAATGATTAAGCAGCAAAATCAATCCGGGAAAAAAGTTATTGATGCGCTTGCGCAACTTGAGGTTCATGTAACTTCAGAATTTACTGGATATAAAGAATTAGAAACACAATCAACAGTTGCAGCGCTCGTTGCAGATAATCAATTAGTGGACACAGTATTTGCAGGGCAAACTGTCTACGTGATTGCTCAACAATCACCATTCTTTATAGTTGGAGGTGGGCAAGTTCCTGATCAGGGATGGATCACTATACAAGGTATTGAAACACCAATAGCAGAAGTTCGATTTATTGGTAATGCAATTGCCGCAAAAATCGTTGCTCCTATATCTATTACAGTAGGAGATACGGTGATATCTCGTGTAGATAAAGTATGGCGTACTAATGCTATGAAAAACCACACAGGTACACATTTATTGCAAGCGGCTTTGATTACACTATTTGGAAAACAAATTCAACAATCAGGATCATTAGTACATCCTGATTATTTACGTTTTGATTTCACGTATCATCAACAACTCTCTACTGATGATATTAAACGAGTAGAAGATTTGGTGAATGAAAAAATTCGTCAAAATATTCCAGTCATTATTGAATATTGCAGCTTAAAAGAAGCGCAACAAAAAGGTGCACTTGCATTCTTTGGCGAGAAATATAAGCCAGAAAATGTGCGTATGGTACAAGTGGATGATTTTTCTGTAGAATTATGCGGCGGCACGCATGTGCATGCTACTGGTGATATTGGTACATTCAAGATTACCGAAAGTGTTGCACTTTCTGCAGGGCATCGACGTATTTTTGCAGTAACCGGTCCTGGAGCAATTAATTTATTCCAGGAAACATTTAATACCGTGAAGGCACTCAGTCAGGATTATAAAGTTAAACGCGAAGAGGTCCTTGAGGCTGTTGTTAAACAAAAAGAACAGTTAAAAGCTGCACAACAAGAAATTAAACAGCTGCGTCAGCAACTTCTCGCTGCACAAATACCGCACATGCTTGAAAGCGTAGAGCAAGTAAAAAACATTCCATTTTTATGTGTATATGATACGGGAATGTCTGCAGAAGATATGCGTGGTTTAGTTACTATGTTGGAGCAAAAAAAACCGGGCTTTTATTTTGTATATAATCATGGTGCAATGCATGAGCCTGTTTCATTTTATACCGCGGTTTCATCGTCATTTGCGCATGCAGTTGATATGAAACAATTTAGTACATGGTTACAAACGCAAGGTCTTCGTGGTGGTGGATCTAAAAACAGCATTCAAGGTGGCGGAGAAAAGTTCAATCCACAACTTGGTAGCGCGATAAAACAATGGATAGAAGCCCAATAGAAAATTAATTCCGGTAAATTAAAAAAGAGTTTAGCTATGTTTCAAGATAGTGCTTCAGAAGAAAGTGATGAGGCGCAACCGTTAATAAATCGATTAGAAGAAGAGAACAATAAAAAGAAGAATGGAGAAATTCGGTGAAAAAGTCGATATTAGCGCTAGTAATGGTTACAATGAGTTTATGTTGTGCGAGTGACTATATTGGGAGCAATCAGAAAATCAGTCAAGTATACCTTAAAGCTGCTCAAAAGAAAACTAAAAAACGATTAGGGCAAGTCAAGCATGATAATTCTTTGCCTCATAAAGAAAGAGCATCATTCTATGCTCAGGGGCCTGTGGTACATGTTTTAGCAACACAGATCATAGTAGGTAATAATCCTACTGCAATGAATGATAAGATTGTACAACCATGGCCTAATAACATGCCTCAACAAAATTTTCAAAGAAACCAAAAATTTCCGAAGAAAAAAAATTATAATATACAACAATCAAGATCAGGATATTGAACAAAAAAAAACAGATTTTAATCTATTTTTTTTTATATCATTTTTTTACTCCGTCTTAATAAACGATCTAAAACATGGAAAGTACTGCTCAAATGAGTGGTACTTTCCTTTTTTTTATTATGTTATATTTTACAAAAAACTCTCATAAAGAAGGAGAATATCTTGATTTTTAATAAATTTTTTTCCTTTTTTCTCTGTCTCGCCATATCGGTTAATTCCTTATTACCGTCTATTATTTCTGGCACTCTGATAAAAATTCCCGATGGTTATATAACGGCTGAAACCATTACTTGTGGCGATACAGTAATTGCATATGATTGTAAATTGCTATCTACTGAATCAATTACTCATATAACAAAAACAACATCCGATATAATAGTGAAAATCACCACAGATAAAGGATATTTTATACATCTCCTAATCAATTATTTTATGATCCTGTAATAAATCAATGGATCTCAGCTCAATCAATTAGTACACATTGATAATTATCCGTGTATTAGCGTTGAAACTATCTCTATAGAACCCATAGATGTTTATCATATTTCTACAACAGAACCGTATAATTTTTTTGTAACATATTTTAATGGTAAGCTTTCTTTTGGTTGTGATTACAATATTATTAACTCATCACAACCTATTCTTAAAGCATTCTTGCAATCACAACAAAACCCAGAAATTCCCTGGAATGAATTGCAAGAAATCATCGATGATTCGGAGGAAATAGAAGGGAGAGTATTTATACTAGATGTATTTATACAAGAATTGAAGAGTTCTAATATAAAAACATGTACAGATCCTACAGATCAGCTCATAAATAAAACGTATTAAGAGAGTCTTTATATCATTTTCTCGATCATCTCAATTGCTTGAGCAATTAATGGCTCGATATTCTCATTTTTAGAAAAATTGCTCAGTACATACTCAGCAACATCTTCTCTATTTTCTGGTCTTCCAATGCCGAATCGTAAGCGGTGAAAATCAGCGCCACATGTCCCTATAATTGAGCGCAATCCGTTGTGGCCTTTATGGCTTCCACCTGTTTTAGTTTCAATCTTTCCAAACGGTTTTTCAAGCTCATCATGAATGACGAGAATGTTTTCCGCTTTTATTCCTTGTTTTGCTAGTGCAGGAATAACTTTACCTGAATCATTCATAAAGGTTTGTGGTTTGATGAGTAATATGTTGTGTCCATTAATTTCAACTTCCGTTATTTCTCTATCTGGTTTTTTTTGCCATGATGCATGATGTTTTTCTGCAAGTGCATCAAGTACAAGAAAGCCAATATTGTGTCTATTATAGTGATATTTTGGACCAGGGTTACCTAATCCGATGATTGCTTTGATTGAATGTTTCATGATTTTTTTGTTACGTATTTATATAAAAAAGCGGTTGGAAATCCCAACCGCTCAAATCATTTTCTATTATCGAGAGTAAATGTGCTATGCACCAACTTTAGCGGATTTAGGTGCAGTAACTGCTTTATTGTCAGCAACTTTTGTTGTGGTAACTTCAGTTTTTTTATTTTGTACAAGTTTCACTTCGTATGTTTTATTTACTTCTTTGATTGCTTTTGATGTGTAATCAAATTTTTCTGAAACATAGATTGCTCTGCCAGTCATTTTATCAAAAACAACATCTAAGTTTTCATTTTTAGCAAGTTTTGCTACGCCGGCTTCAAGGCTTTGTGCCAATGTTTCTGTTGCAAGTTGCATATCAAGTTTTAGTTCTTCTTCTTTTTCTGCTACGAAATTTTTGATTTCGCGTTCTTTTTTCATCAAATCTTTTTCTGCTCGTTCACGTGCAGCATCAGACATTGTTGTTGATTTTGCTATATAATCATTTTTTGATTTTTCAAATTTCTTTGATTCTTCTTGGATTTCTTGTGTTGCTAGATCGCGTTTTGCTTCAATATTTTGACGCGCTATTTTACCTTCTTCACATTCTCCCATAATGGTAAAGGATTCAACAAATGCAATAGTAGCATCAAGAGAAACATTGGAATTTCCAATGATATCAGCAGCAGAAAGATCTTTTGCTTTGTTGGTAGTTGCGATAGTTGTATCTTTTTTTACAACAGTTACATTTTTATCTTCGGTATGGGTTAATGGTGTTGCGATTAATGTTACACAGAAAGCAGTTGCGGTAATTATGCGATTTTTCATCAATATTCCTTCTTGAATAGTTTCATTACATCAGTGATCTTTATGATTGACACTTTACTATTTTTGAATGGATGAGTCAAATGTGTACCATCTTTTTGCAATCGCTTTGCGACTTTCTTCTAACATAATAATTGGAGCGGTTATACATATTATAACAATCCAATCCTGTGTTGAAAGCGGCACTGTTTTAAAAATATGACGCATAAAAGGTACATATACAATAGCTGATTGTAGTAATAGAACTATTGCCATTACGAGAATAAGCCATCGATTTGAAAATAAGCCAAGTTCAAACAATGATCGCGTTTCTGAACGGCAATTCCACGCATTAAACCATTGATACATAGCCATGGTGATAAGCGTCATGGTGCGTGCATGTGTAAGATTTATTTGGTAATACCAAAGAAATATGATTAATGAACCGATTCCCATAGGGATGGACATAAAAAGCATTTTAATTATAAGTTTTTTATCAATGAGGCGCTGCTTTTCCTGAAGCCAAGAATGTTTTAGTAAATCAGGTTCTTTTGGTTCCATTGAAAGTCCTACATCTAAAAAACCATCGGTGACTAAGTTAAGCCATAAAATTTGTACGGCAGTAATGGGAAGAGGTAGATCTGATGTTGTAAATAAACCTGCAAGTAAGGCGAAAAACACGATTAAAACTTCTGCCATATTGGTGGAAAAGAAATATAATACGATACGTTTAAGCGTATAAAATATATGTCTTCCTTGTTCGATTGCAGCAATGATGTTAATAAAAGAATCATTCAAAAGAACGAGATCAGCTGCTTGTTTGGCAACCTCTGTTGAACTTCCCATTGCTATTCCAAGATCTGCTGCAACTAATGATGGTGCATCATTAATACCATCGCCAGTCATGGCTACAATTTTTCCCGTTTTTTGTAATAACTGCACAATACGCATTTTGTGTTGAGGTGATACGCGTGAAAATACCGTTATATGATTAATGATGTGCAGTAATTTTTCATCCGTTAGGCTATCGATTTGAGAGCCATCGAGATAATCATCGCCCTCACGAAAGATACCCACGCGTTTTGCTATATGCAGTGCCGTTACCTGATGATCACCAGTTGCCATAATAATTGATAAACCTGCATCACGTGTATTTTGTATTACGTCTTTTACTTCTGTTCTAATTGAATCTTCAATGCCGGCAAAACCAAGGAATGTGATATCAGATTCTATGAGCTTTTGATAATCTTCAGGAGTTCCAAGATTATTATATGCTTGCATAGGTAACTGTTTTTTACCAATGGCAACAACGCGTAATCCTTTTTCAAGAAAATCTTTTAACGTAAGATCTATAATAGAGTTTCTATCATTAATTCGCATGAGAATCGTTTCTGGTGAACCAGTAATAAATGCTATGCATTCATCATTTTTTGTATAAAAACCAGCATGATATCTTAAAGAAGAATTAAATGGAATCTCATATACTTTTGTATACTGAGCTACGTGTCGAGTAATGATGGTACCCATTTTTTGCGAGAAAACAAACAGTGCTGCTTCTGTTGGATCGCCTTTAATTTCAAAAGTATCGAGCTTATCTAGATGTATAATTTCAGCGTTATTAAGAAGTGCTGCTGCAATACCCATTTCTACTAAAGAACTGTGATCGGCAAGATTATCAATGAGCACGCCATCTTTACAGAATGTTCCTTCACAGTGATATCCTTGTCCAGAGATCTGCCATGTGGCATCAGGAGTCCATACCTGAGAGACAATCATTTCATTACGAGTAAGCGTTCCTGTTTTATCAATAACAATGACATCAGTACGTCCTAATGCTTCAACCGCTTGCATGTTGCGAACTAGAACAAAATGTTTTGCCATTTGTAATGCACCAGCAACAAGGACCAAGGTGAGCACAACGGGCAATCCTTCAGGTACCACGCAAATGAAAAGGGCGGTAAGCATTACTAATAGTTCTTTGATTGGTTTGCCAGTAAAAATACCAATACCAAACAAAAAGAGGCATGTGATTAAAATAAAGATTAAAATCCAATGAGAAAGACGCTCAAGTTCTTTACGCAGCGGTATATCTGTATCAATTTCTTCTGCAATAACTTGTATTTTTCCGATTTCAGTATCTGTTCCAATAGCAGTTACAATGGCTTTACCTGCACCTGTTACAATATACGTGCCTTTAAATAAGATATTTTTACGGTCACCAAGAGGTGCTTCTTGCTTTATAGTATCAACCGTTTTTTCAGCTACATGCGTTTCACCAGTGAGTATTGCCTCATTTATCCGAAGATTATTTGAAATGATTATGCGAGCATCGGCTGGAACGCGTTGTCCTTCTTGTAAAAAGATAATATCGCCAACAACAAGATCTTTATCATCAACTATTATTTTAGTTCCATCACGCAATACAACAGATTCTGTTTTGATGTACTGTTTAAGGTTTTCAATAATGTTTTTTGTTCGTGTTTCCTGGATTGTTCCTAGAATTGCATTAAAAAAAAGAACACCGCTGATAATAAACGCATCAAGCCTGTCTTGTCCAAAAATAAAAATAATGAGTGCTGCAAAAAAGAGAATATATACTAATGGATTTTGAAATTGGCTGATAAAAATAGAAAAAATAGTTCGTTGTTTGATTGCTTTAAGCATGTTATAACCATGAAGCTGTTGTCGTTTAGCAACTTCTTGGTGTGATAATCCCAGTTCAGGATTTACATCGAGAGTTTGGAGAATGATTTCAATATCAATTTGATATGGTTTCATATAGATTCCATGGGTTATAGCAAACTTTCTCTAAAGTTTGCACAAGTATTATCTAAAAAACATTAATTGCAAAATCTTTTATAGGGTCCTCTATGCGTAAATTATTGCGTATGAGGCTATAATCCATATTGATCATACATAAAGCTGGTTCAACAGCAATAATATATTTTGTTTTTTTATTGGCGGAAAGAATCTCTTTTTAAACTAAAAACCAGGTTCTATTGAATCCTTGAAAAACATATTGATAACCCTCTTAGTTCTCTGCTCAGTTAAAACTCCGGCAGAACCTTTGTAAAAGATGTCCTGTGTGTCTTGGCCATATGTTATATTTTTCTTTTAATTATAGTTTAGAAAAGTGTTTTAAAGTAACCGATTCAATAAAACCATTGCAATTTGGAAATATTTTGTGGGAGGCTAATAAGAGAAATATAGTTTATTAAAAAGGAGAGTATAATGAAGGGTCTTAAAATTATTATAGGATTAATAGGATTCATCGGAGCCGGCAGCGCATTGGCTGGTGGCTTTGTAGCATCACCACGTCAATCCAATTATCAGCAATTCATTACTGGATATAAAGACGTTATTATAGATACAAGGCTCAATACAATTGCTCCGGCATTTGTATATGAAGCAGCTAAAGCTTTACGTGCTGATGGTATGGGTAATCTCCGAGATCCAAATGTAGCGACATTCTTATGGCGTAGTATAGAAAATGTGGTTAATTACTATGCAAATTTGCCTGAAAATCGTAATAATAAAGACTTTAGAAACCGTATTTGGCAATCATTAATTCGTAGTCTTGATGATTTGGCTCGTGTTCAGCAGCCAATAGTTCAACAACCAGTTCAAGTAGCAACTCAACCGGTTCAATCAGGAACAATAGATGGTGTTGATGAATTGAGAAATCTGAGATTAAAAACTTCTCAAATAATACAAACAAACCCTTCATACTTTTATTCAGCAGGATCATTACAACCATCATGGTTGCGAGATGCTTTGCATGCTATTACTGCTCGCGGTAGAACACCTATGACAATGCAAAATAAAGTAAATATGCAAGAACAGATGGAAAATACTGTTGCTGAATTAATGCGTCAAATATTGCGTAATGATCAGCGACTATCAGTAGCACAAAAAGAGAATGTAATTCAAATGGTTCGCGGTCAAGTTGAACAGTTCATTAATGCCCAAATAGGATCTGGAAACAAAGAGTTTATAGGAATTAGTCAAGACCAGGGACGTATAGAGCAGGGTATCAATGCATTACGTGATCTGAGGATGCAAACAGCACAAATAATACAAACGAACCCTACGTATTTTTACGCAAGAGAGGCTATACAGCCGGCTTGGTTGCAAGAAGCGATAAAGCGTATTACTGCTAATGGTCAAATAGCAATCACTATGCAAAATAAGGCAAATATCCAGGCAGGACTTGCAGGCACGGTAAATGAATTAATGCGTCAAATATTGCGCACTGATCTTAAAAATTTACCTGAAATGAGTAAAAATAAGTTGATGGAGTCCGCTCTCAAACAAGTTGAGCAATTTGTTAACGCTCGAACAATGTACTCACGTATTTAACACATATTTAAAAATAATAGGAATGCATTATGAAAAATATTAAACAATTATTGGTTTTTGTCACATTAGCTTTTATTGGCCATGTGACGGCTCAATATTATGTTCCCCAACAACAACAAAGAATAAGACTTGACCATTATAGCAGCTTTATGCGTCAATATCAGGGACGTGAATATCAAATTATTACAACGAATAATATGATCAATATGGACTGGGCACGAGGAGCAATAAATGCTTTACGTCAGGATGGTTATACACAAAATAAAGATATAGCACTTTTCTTATGGCAGAATATTGCTAATGTTGTTAATTTTGCTGCTAGTTTACCTGCAAATCGTAATAATGTAGAAGAATTTAAAACACGTATATGGCAATCATTAGAACGTACAGTGAATGAAATCAATCCTCAACAACAATATTACGCAGCGCCTGCACAAAATGTTCCAACCAGACCATTGCCTACGGCGCCAACAAGACTCTTACCAGCACCTGGAGGCGGCATGGTATCACTTTCACTTGATGGTATTATGAATGGTTCGTTGGGTTCTGATTATGCAACAAAATCAAGAGATGTTATGAATTATAATTATGACAAAGCAAGAAGAGGCGGTTTTATTAATTTATCTACTGCTATGAGTAAAGATATTAATGAAATTAATAATGATACATCACTCAATCAATCTACAAAAATGACTGATATTAAAAGATCAATTGATAGAAGTTATACAGCTTTAGGTAAATATCGCATTCGTGATAAGCAGTAAAGAAATAGAAAGATAAAAAGGGGAGCGTGTATTTTGCACACTCTCCTTTTTATGTAAGACTATATTTCTTCAATAATTTCTTATCTAGCTTATCCCGTTTTTTTTCAATTTCATCTTTTGTCAGCAATCCCGTTTGTGTTCCCAAATGTTGGATTACCGATGCGCTATTAATAATTCCTGCGCGCAGCGCATCTTCAATAGAAGCATTGCTATTAAGCTGTGCTACAAAACATGAACCAAATGCATCGCCAGCCCCAATGCTGCTGACAATATCTATTTTTGCGCTTGGATGAAAATAAAGAGTTTTTTGGTCAGATACATAAACTCCTTCTGCTCCATTGGTAACAACAATTATTTTGGGACCACATACATGTACTGCTGATAAAAATTGCTGTAATGTGAGTGTTGTATTGGCAGAGCCAAATGGTTTTTGCAACAACTCTGGCAACATTGTGTCAACAGGCTTGGTAATATCTGATAGTGGTAATTTTATTGCCAATGTTGTCATGAGCAATTCTGCTTCATAACTATTTAAAATTAAGATATCGATATTTTCTAAAGCAGCTTTTAAATATTCAGCTCCTGCGCGCAATTGACTTGTGCCTGGATTGGTGGCTACTGATTTATTATATTTTTTCGCCAGTTGTGCGATAGGTATTAATAAGGGTGCAGCAGAGCCGCTCAGCGATGTGATATATAATTGATCGCTGTGCGCAATCAAAGATTCGGGTAATTCATTTTCGGTAATAGTAATATTTGCACCACGGTATATTAAAACAGCACTATCGCCATGAGGGCCGGGTATAATAAAGGAATTACCACTTTGTTCTTGAGAGGTTTTCAGGATATTATCGATACAAACATGTTCTGATTGGAGAGTATCAATAATAAAATTTCCTACGTGATCAGTGCCCACTTTGCAGAAAATGGTAACCTCAAAGCCAGAACGTGCAAATGATACGGCACTATTTGCAGCTCCTCCACCGCAATAATACATAATATTTTTTATTTCTATTTTTCTGCCCGCGCGCATGCACACGTATGATAAATCTTCTTCATTGGTATGTAAATTAAAAGTTTCTACATCATCATATTCGGTAAAAACATCTTGCATGGCACCGCCGATGGTCAAGATTTTTTTGGCTTCATGTCCCACTCTACAGTCCTCTTTTTTAATCTATTTTTTAAACCGTGGCACAATTCCATCGATTTCTATTGTTTCTAAAAACATAATTATCCTAGTCCATAGGTGCTGAGTGAAGTGATCACTTTCTCAAGTAGTTTACTACATCAATTTGCGCAACAGATTCTTCAGTTCCTGTAGTCATATTTTTAATCATCACCGTATGATTTTGTTGTTCTGTTTCGCCTATAATCAAGGCAAATGCGGCACCCAAACTACTTGCTTTACGCATCATACTTTTCATGGAGCCTTCTAAAATAATATCGGTGCAAATATTATGAGCGCGTAATTCATCGGCGAGTAATAAAGCAAGTGTGTGCTGTGCAGGAGTCATAGGAATAATCATATGAAGCGCTGGAGCATGAGGAATGTGCAATTGCTCACGCAATGGCTCAAGCAAGAGCATAAGCCGTTCCATACCAAATGCTGCTCCGATGGCAGGATAATCTTGTTTATTGCCTAATTCTTTAACAAGTTGATTATAACGACCGCCACCGCAAAACGTATCTTGTGCGCCAAGATCTTTGCTGACAAATTCAAATACTGTTTTATTATAATAATCAAGACCGCGAACTAATGTTGGTTTATAAGCATAAGAAACTGAGAGCAGCAATAATTGGTTTTGCAGATCTTGCCATTCTTGAGCACATTCTGCACACAAATTATCAGCAATATGAGGAGCCGTTTTATAGAGCTCTTGGCATTGGATATTTTTACAATCAAAAATACGCATAATATTATGATTTTTGCGTTCTTTGCATTGATCACATATATGCTCAACAATCTCTGGTTTATCCATGAATTTTTTAAGTATGATTAAATATTTTTCACGATCCGATGAGCATCCTAAAAAATTAAGCACCAAAGCATAATTATTTATTTTTAAAGCTTCGTGAAAAAAACGATCAAGCATAGTGATAAATTGTACATCTTCACCAACCGATCCTGCACCAATAATTTCCATGGTTACTTGATGGAATTGGCGAAATCTTCCTTTTTGTGGACGTTCGTAACGAAACATTGGCCCCCAAGCAAAAACCTTCCATGGTACCGTTTGAATATGATGTTCGTTAAATGCACGTACGATAGGAGCCGTTCCTTCTGGGCGTAAACAAATCCGATCTTCGCTACTTTCTTGACGTGATTCTATCAAAAACATTTCTTTTGATACTACATCGGTATGAGTTCCCAATGATCGCACAAAAAGATCTACTGATTCCAAAATTGGCGTTTTAATTTCAGTAAAACGATACAAAGAGAGGTGTTTTTTGATTGAATCGATGATGAAGTTAAAGAGTGTGCAGTCGATAAAATCTTGGGTGCCTTTTACGCGTGGAATCATGGTAGGGTCCTGTTTTATATATAATTCATTTTAAATTATATCATGCTCATAGATAAAAAATAAGAACCATTTTTTTCTTTACTGAGGTCCTTCGTGGAAAATGGAATGTAGCATGAGGTTAAGGCTATTGACTTACCGCTTCTATTCGTGTTACACAATACAACGAAGATATCAAAAACGGTTCAAAAAATAAGATGAAATAAATAAAAGGAGAAGAATGAAGCATCGTAATATATTATTACTCATTATTTTAGGTGTAATAAGTGCTCCTCTGCATGCCGATTGTGATATTACCGATAGTTCACGGTTAGAAGCAACAGGCAAAACGACTTTAGCAATTCATCCGCTTTTTGTGTCACAACAACCGGAAATGGTTTCAGGATTTAGATCTGATCGTAACCAAACACGTGAAAATGGTCGTGGTGGAGCTTTCCAAGCAGTACTTTTTGGTAGTCGAACAACCAATGGCGATGATCTAGCGCGTTATTTCTTCTTTGACGGAAAAGAATCTTTAACTGTTGCTGAAGTTGGGCCAGTTGAAGGAGAAGCTGGTTTTGGTAAACAAGATCTTTTAGCACAGGATTTTAATGTTTTTACGGTAGATGGCAATTTTGAAAGTGTGATCAGAACATCTCCTCAACAAAGTGTTATTGGTTTAGGTCTTCATTCACGCCACAGTTTTTGGAAAAACCATGATAGTGAACGTGGATTTTGGTTGAGTGTTTCTACCTCCATTCAGCACATCAAAAATGATATGAATTTATGTGAATTTGTGATTAATGATGGTGGTGGCGTTAATGAAGCAGCCAATGAACTCGCCTTTAGTAATATGACAGAAGCATTTGCACAGCCAAATTGGTGTTTTGGTAAAATATGCGCAAATTCTTCAATGAAAAAAACAGGGTTGGCCGACATTGAATTTAAAGTAGGATATGAATGGTTACAACATGAACCGGCACATATGGAATCATACCTTGGTTTAATTATTCCAACAGGCAATAGAAACGAAGCCGAATATGTGTTTGAGCCAATCGTTGGACGTGGTAAATATGTTGGTATTATGTTTGGTAGCTGTTTAGGATTAGAAATTTGGAACAGTGCCGACGGTGATAAAAATATTCGATATGAGTTGGCTAATCATACGGAAATTTTATTCAGTAGAGATCAAAAACGTTCGTTTGATTTAAAATATAGACCGTGGAGCCGCTATTTGCCAGTTTACCTCAATGAAGAACAAGCAGCAGAAGCAGCAGAACTTTTGGCAACTGATCCATTGCATGCACAAAATATGTCCACACCAGGTATCAATGTGTTTACACAAGAAGTAGAAGTAACTCCGGGATTAACGCATGATGTTAATACCTCTTTTGTTTTCACGTGCAGAAGATTCCAAGCTGAGGTTGGATATAACTTCCTTGCAAAACGAGCTGAAAAGGTTGAGCTTGAATGTGCATGGCGACCGGTTGTTGCTCTAAAGCATTTCTTGGGTGCAGGTCAGACCAATCCAATTCGTACTATCAATGGTAATCCTTATTATGAGCAGATTGTAAGTAGTATTAATCCTGATCAAGTTCCACCAACACCTGCTACCACGCCGCCTGCTCCAGCTGTTCTTTTAATTCCAGTACAGCTTGATGACTATGAAACTGCAGTAATTAATGCCACTGATCTTGATTTAAATTCCGCTTCAACGCCGGCAATACTTACCAATACTTTGTATGGTACTCTTGGGTTCCATTTATATGAAAGAGAATATCCATTATTTGGTAATGTAGGTGGATCATACACCTTCTCTAAAAATAATGATGCAGTTCCTCGTCGGTGGGTTATTTGGGCTAAAATGGGGCTATCGTTTTAAAAGCTTGCATATCGAAAGAAGTATAATAAAAGAGGCTGGTCTTGCGACCAGCCTCTCCCGTTAATAGCAAAATCAATTTATTGAAGACCTTGCTGTCTTGCATATTCATCCATTTCTTCCATCATAGCTTCTTCTTTATCGCGATCTGCTTTAGAAGGAGTATTATAATAATCTACCGCTTTACTTCTTAAATCTTGGTATTTATCTTTTAATGGTTGCCCGTATTTATCGTATAATGGTCGACCATATTTATCATACATACCTTGTACGCCACCGAGTTTATCTTTAGCCTGACCATACATGTTTTGAGCTTTAGCTTTAGCTCTTTCATAGTATGATGAGGGTGTAATAACACCGAAACTCATAGCACATAATGCCACAACCATAAGACCTTTAGAAAATTTCATAAGGACTCTCCTTTTTTGGAAAAATAATATAACTATCACCATTAGTATATAATTATGGTTTTAACAAAGGCAATAGTATAAAGGGTTTTTTGTATGATCTATACAAATAGAATGGCATTTTGGCTAGTGGGGAGGTGGGAGCTATCGAGCAATAAAATCTTCGATACTATCTCGTATCTGGCGTTCAATAAGCCTTTTATGTGACATATCATGAGGTATCAGGTCTATAAAGTGATTGGCAATATCATCATTATTGGCGTCCATGTTTGTAGCGATAAACGTTGCTATTTCCTTATCAAGATCGGATGGTCGTACATTAAACCCTTTTGCATCAATCCAATAGGGCAATTTATCTTTGGATGAGGACTTTTGGAGGGTAACTTGCGGTTCTTTGGCTGGTATGTTTGGCTCTAACGGTTCCTGCAAGGTTTTTCCAACAATTGCTTTGATACCGTTGATCAAGATTTCTTTTGTTTTTATGTTTTTTGGTATTTGCTGGATAAAATGCTGAGCAATAATTTCTTGGTTTACTTGAGGATTTTCAAATATATATCGTAATATCTCTATTTCAAGTTCTTTGATAATGAGCGTATTTCGAGGAGTCATCCAATCTGGTAAGCTAGGATCGCGATCGGGCTTTTGAGGCATTTTGGGTTGCGGTTCAAAGACAGGAGTTTTAGGTCGAGAAGCAATAGGTTCTTTTTGTGGAGTTTTTGTTGATAGAGTTGGCAACGATATTTGTTTCTGATCAGACAATGGTTGGTTATCCATAAAAGCAATAGTTTGTTTCTTAACATCTTCAATAAAAAGATTCCACAAATGACCTGCAATTTGATTTTTGTGCAATATTTCTCGTATCAATTCTGTAGTATTACCTATCAATTCTCCTTTAATTTTTTCTTTGTTTTTGGAGGTTAAGGGTTGGCCACTCAAAACAATATGAAGAGCTTTTATTAACCATTCTGTATTAATTCTTCCGTCTGAATACAATGTTTTAAGTGGCTCATTAATACTCTGTTTTCTAAATTCTTTTAATCCTGCAGAACCTGATAGATCTTTTTTATATTCACTCGGTTTTGGTTGAGGTATTGATTTTATGTTTGGTTCTGTAAGTGGTTTTTTGGGTTGAGAAGCAATTGGCTGAGGACTCGGTTCTTTTGATTTTAATGGTTGCTGCTTTGGTTCTGCAGCTGGAGTTTTAGACCGAGGTGCAGATGGTTCTGAACTTGATTCTTTTGGTTTTGGCAGTTGCTGTTGTGACTGTTCAAGTTGCATCGCTGACGTAGTTTGTTGTCCTTGTGGCTGTTCTTGAGTTGTTGCTGGTTTTAAGGGGTTCATAATATCGCCAACCTGCTGGGTATTTCTTTTTAATGCTCGCAATATAAATGCATCGTTTCCATTCAATTGTGCATGGAGGCTCATGCCAGCTTCAAGCAAAGCCCTGGTAAAAACATCAGATAGCTGAGATTTTTCAGCATTATCTTTTACAAAGGTAATGAAATAATCAGTAAATATACCATCGGGAGCAACAACCATATCAGATTTCATTTTTGTTATATCATCAAGCAATTGTTTGTATGTTTTGATTGATGATATGGTGGGAGATTCTGGAACGTATTTCTCATGTATGGGTAAAGGTGATACCGGTGTAATCTTTGTAGCGGTTAATGGTATCCTTGTTTTAACTGGACGTGCAGTTATGGAAAAGAAGGTACATAGTATAATTGTTGGCAGGTGATATAATTTTTTCATAGTATGTACCTTCAAAAGTAGCGCTAGCTTTAAGAGATCATCGCTGTTAGGCAATGATCTCTCATTCGTTTTTATTCTGTTTGAGGTTTTTGGGACATTATTCTCTTAAACGAGCCGCTGGATAGATAGTCATATATCATTGAATCGATATCCTCAAAAGGCTTTTTCTGATATTTATCTCTTAGAAAGTCTTGCATACCTGCTATTATTGTATCGTAAACAAAGTCTAAAGAATTCTCAGATATATTGTTTGGATATGTATCATGCAAAACTAGGACAAGATTATCCACAACGGTTTGTGCCTTACTATTAATAGGAGTATTGAAAGCACCTTGAGCAGTGTTAGTAATTTGTAAGTACCAGGTACCATCTTTGTATTGTGCAAATAAATTATCTAATGGCTCTTTTTGATTCATTTCTATAAGTTTTTTCCTAACGAGCTCTCCAGTTTGTACGCGGAGCATTTGATTTTGTGCTGAAACTCGTGGCTGTGGCTGAGGAGATACCTGTTGCGATATATTTTTGGGAGTTAATTTCTTAAACATATCCGTGATGTATTTATCTATCCGAAAACGTCTAACTGAAAAAAAGCGTATTTTAGAATCATTACCCAATTGAGATGCAAAATAACGCATTCCAGCTTGTATTGCTTCGACAACATTTTCCGCCGATGCGCTTGGATATTTATTGATAAGGTTTCGTATGAGTTGATCGATAATGTTTCGTGTCTTTGGGTTTTTAACATCTATGTATCCATATAATGGATCATTGTTGTCTGGTATAAATATATCATGGATTTTGTTTTTCTGGTGCATTGATTCTAGATCTTCTAGAACCTGATCTGATAAATCATCAATATTGATGTTTTGTGGCAAGGCTTGTTGTGGTTGAGGCTGCCGATCCGGCATTGGTGGAATAGGTTTATTTATTCGTACCGCACCTGTTGTTGTCGGAATTTGAGGAACTAAAGGTTTTCCTGCAATAGGCTTATTTTTCGGAATGCTAGCTGGTGAAGTGGGAATAGTTTGAATTGGAGTTGTTACAGGCTTTACTATGATAGGACTCGTTTTTGTAGCGCCAATTATTGGAGTAGAAGGTATGGTTGCTATTAGATTTGCTGCCATAAAACTATCAATATTTTTTCCTGCATGAGCAGTTAATGCTATATCTCGTTTACTATCGCCAGATAGTGGTAGATGCAAATTTCTACCAGCTTGCATCAGAGCTTCCATATCGGGTGATGCAAGATTAGATGATTGTATAAAATTTTTAAATGTATCAGTAAAAATACCTTGATTATCGATAACATCATCAGAATTCATCGTTCTTATTTGGTGCATAAAACTATAAAAAGTATTTGCAGCTGGTACAGCAGGGATTGGAGCTGTTGGTGTAGGAGTTTTTGCGGGTGCTGGAGTGGCTTTAGTTGGTCGAGATTTTCTGACCTTCGCCACTCTTGCAGATATAGGTAGCATCATACATATTGCTATAATAAAAAAAGTACGTTTGAATAAATTCACGCCTATTCCTTTAAACTATATGGTAAGATGGACTTGGAGAAGGCTTAAAAAATGTTTGTGATAATCGAATAGAACAGATGATCAAATCATCTACTCTATTCGATTATTCCGATTGTCGAAATTTAATATAGTTTATTTATAGTATTAAACATCCATTTTTCTAATGTATCTGAGTCTTTTTCACTCAACTTTCCTTCTTGGTTTAATGCGCTGAATATGGCAGTTGTTATTACATTGGGTATTGATTCTCTTTTTGCAGCTGGATATTCTGAATGCATCTTCTTATGTATGCTTATAATAATGGCATTCATGGCAACAAAGGTATCAGCCTTAAATGTAATATTTCTATTTTGTATATTGAAAGCTGTTTTTATCGGTTTAAGATATTCCTTAGCAATTAAACCTTCTACATATGCTAAAGGATCTTGTTGTGGTTTATTGGCCGTTGATTTCTGTGCTGGCGAATATTGTGATAATCCTAAGAGACTTTCTATAAAGCTGTCCAAGCGAGGAAATGAGTATTTAGTTTTAAATGCAGGGTTTGTTACAATTGCTTCGTATAACATAGTGCTTATTGTATTTGGATCCAATTTTGGATATTCTTTTTTGATTCGCCTAATTATTACCTCAAGAGTATATGGTTGATATTTTTGATTTTGAACCACAAGATCATTTGTAAGTCTTTTAGCATAGTCAAAAACTAAGTCTTCTATGAATTGTGCTATTTTTAATGTACTTTCTTCTTCTGTTGTAATCGTTAATTTTGGTGCTGATAGTTGTACAACAGGCTGTAATCTCGTTACTGTGTCTCTAATTTGTTTATTCAGTTCTTTAATTCTCGTTGGTATGCTTCCTATTTTGTGATCGGCCCATGAACGACGCATTTTTTGACCTAATTCATTTTCTAGAATAGATACAGCTTCGTTAGACCCTTTTGTTTGTAATAATTCTTTGATGCGCTGTTCCAAATAACTTTGTTTAAGCATTGCATTGTCTTCATCATAATATAATATTTCTTCTATATCAGCGAATGCTAAATCTTCTTGTAATGGTTCAAGTTCTATAGGTGCTAGATGGCGCGTATCCATTGCTTTAATTGTTCCTTCTGCTTGTACAAGTAATGGCATATCTTGTTCATTTTCCCCTGATAATGGTAAATATAAGTTTCTACCAGCTTGGAATAATGCTTCCATTAATTCAGGAGCAAGTTCAGATGATTTTACCATGTTTTCAAATGTATCAGTAAAAACGCCTTCGCTATTGATAACATCGGCAGGTTTCATAGTTCTAACTTTTTGCATGAGACTCTTGAAGGTTGTTCCAGCTACAGGTGCTGAAGGTCTGGTTTGTGTTGTTCGTGTCCGTGCAGGCGCTTTTTTTGCAGTTGATGCAGTACGTCCACGTACTACTGGCGGCCGAGCAGATGCAGATTGCATCATAAGTAGGGTTATAATAAGTAAAGTACTTTTTAATAATTTCATCGCTATTCCCTTTTTTAATACGTATTAGCTATTTATAATGTTGCATTATCGATTTGAGCATTTATTTGTTGTAATGTAGCAAGATCTTTAACATCGTCGCCGGTAAATGGTGCAAATTTATCACGCGCTGTTTGCAGCAAAAATTTAAGACCATCTTCTCCAAGGTCAGCAGCGTTTGCTTGTGCTATAGTATTTTTCATAAATGTATCACTCAGCTTATTTCCGGCGAATACAGCACCTTGGCTCATTCTGAGAATGTTATCATGAAGTTGTTTATATGTTTGTCTTTGGGCTGCTGGCTTTGTAGGGGCGGGAGTAGTTTTTTTTGCAGGCACTTTAGTTGTTGCTGCAGCACGTCCGCGTACTGGTGGACGAGCAGATACTGACCCTATAGCAAAAAGCACTGTAATGCAGAACACTTTATTGATGAAATTCATAAGAAAACCCTTTTTTTGTTAAGTGATCGATATAATTCCTATATCAAGTTTTGCATAAATAATTTTACAATAGCAATGATTATATCCTCATTTTTTATTACATAACGAATGGGAGCTTCATATTAAAATAGATTTTTCAATGCACTTATATAGCTTTCAAATGTATTAATAATGGTAGTAACTGCATTTTCAATAACAGTAGTAACATTTTGAATGAATGCGACTACACGGTTGGGCTTGCCCGCCATAGCCTTGGCAACGGCGGGCGTTTCTTTTTCATGTTGAGGCTTTCCACGAGTTGCAGCGTGTTGCTGTTGCAATAAACTTAAGCCGCGCAACCATGCACCGATTCCTTTACTCTCTGCAGTCTGTGGTTCGATACGATTGGGTTTTTCTTTGGGAAGTAGCTTCAAATTTTCAAGTAATATTAAAGCCTTTCGTGATAATCTTGGTTTTTTTGATGTTATTTGTTGTACTGCTTGAGTTTTTACTTCTGGTAGGTATGTTTGCGGTCGTTCTGAAGGTGACCACTCAGGAGAGCTCGATGAGATCATTCCACTATATGAAGAACTTGGTACTTGATAAGAAGGTGAGCTGCCCGTTGGAATAATTGGCTTATGTGTTGCAATCTTGCGCTCAGGAAATGGTGTTTGTTCAAATGGTGTTCCACGTAGAGGTGTTGTATCCATGGGTCCGGATGAGCCTATTATTCCTTTTGATGGTATTGATTCAATTGGTTTAGTTTGGGATCTTGGATATTGAACAGGTTTTGCTACAGGCTGCTGAAGCATAGGTGGTTCAGGTATCTTTATTGAAGGTTTTAATTCAGGCAAAGCTTGTTCTATCATTGGTTCTTTGATTTCAACAGCAGGAATTGAAATAGGAGAAGGTTGTTGCTCTCGAGTTTTTGGCACTTGTCCATCGAGTAATACTGGTTCTTCTATTGCAATGGAAGGAACTTGAAAAAAAGACATTGTTGGTTGTTCGATTCCAACTTTAGGAGCTTGTTCAGTGGGCATGGTAGGTTGAGCTTCCTCTGATAAAACAAAGGGAGCCTCAATGTGTGGTCCATAGGATGGTTGCACTTTTTTTATAGGTGGTTTTTGTTCTGGTAGTTCTTCATTTGGTTGAGGAAACACTGGTTCTTCCTCTTCTTTTTCTTTGTGGAGTTGTTCTTGTTTTTGTTGTTCTTTGATAGCATCATCAAGATCTTTTTCCGTTTTTTCAGCGGATTTTTTAGCTGTTTGTTCTTGAGCAAGAGCTTTTTGTTCTGCAATTTTAGCCTCTAAATGAGCTTCTTCTTTTTTAGCAAGTTCTTGCTTTATTTGAGTTTCTTTGATTTGTATTAAATCATCTTCTTTCTGCTTTAAAATAAGTTCTTCTTCTTGCTTTGCAGATAATTCTTTTTTTTCAAGAGTAATTTGTTGTTCAAGTTCTTGCGCAAATTTTTCCAAATCTTCTTTTTTTTGTTGAGTTTGGACAACATCTTTTCCTGTTTCTTCAACTGTTTTTTTTGTTTGATCAGTCTTTTGCTGTATTAGTTCAAGCTCAGATTTTTTATGAGCAGCTTCTTCTCGTAATTTTAAGACCTTTTCTTGTGCTCCTTTTACAGCTTTTTCAGCATCTTCTTTAGCTTCTTTTGCACTATTCTCTTTGGCTTGCTGTTCTTGTTGTTCTAACTTTTTCACTTCCATGTGTGCTTGCTCTACATGTTTTTGTTGTTCTTCCAGAAGCTCTTTGCTTGTAGCATGCTTTTTTTCTTCTGCTTCAAGTTGTTGCTGTAATTCTTGGTTTTTTTGTATGTATAGTTGTTCGATTTCTACGATTTTTTTATTTTTTTGTATTTCTAAAGCTTTTTGTATTTCTTTAGTCTCTTGTAATTCATTTTTTTCTAACTGTTCAAGCAATAATTCTTGTTGTGCAGAATTTTTCTGTATAAAATCAATATTGTTTTTAAGTTCTTTTTTGTTTTTTTGATATTTTTGTATTCGTTCCTGTTGAGCATTTTCAAGCTTTTGATTAAATTCGGTCTCGATCTGTTTTTTTTCAAGATCAAATTGCTTTTGAGCATCTGTTGCTTTTTGTCTAATTTGTGCACGCAATAATTCATCTGCTTGAGATTCGTTTATCATATTAGCTAAAGTTTCTGTACCTTCCGCTATTTCTAATGATAAAGCTTCTTGCTGTTGTATTTTTTTCTGAAGGATCTTTTGGTTTTGCTGTAATTCTTGTTGTTCTATCTCAAGCTTTTTTATTTTGGATTTCGCTGCCTGTATCCTTTTATTTTTTTCGGCTTGAATGACTTGTTTTTTATTGGCTAAGTCCTGTTCGATCTTTTTTGTATAGTTACCTTCTAAGCGTTTAAAAAATTTTTCCTGTTGTTCGATATCCAAATCGTTAAAAGCTTGGGTTTTTCGAGCTTCAGCTTTTGCTTGAGCTAATCGTTTTTCCTTTTCTGCATGTTGTTTTTTCTGGAATTCTATTAATTCGACGTCCGCTTGAGCGTTTATAGTTTCAGTTTCTTGTAGGATCCTTTTCAGTTCTTCCGCATGTTGTTGAATATTGATAGCAATTTCTTGTTCGGTTGAAGCTAATTCTTGAGTGAGCTTTGTTATTTCTTTTTCTGTTATTTTTTCTTTAGTTAATTCTTTTTCAATTTCAGCTAATTTATTAGCTTCGACTTCTTTTATCGCTAATTCTTTTGCTTTTTGCAATACTATGGCTCCATCAGTATCAGGAAGTGGTTTGTCAATGATTCCATTGAGTTTGTTTATTAATGATTCTGATACAGGCTCACCGATCAATAGCGAAGAGGTATTGGAAGTCCGCTCAAGAAAGATAATAGATTGATCTGGTAATTCTATGAATTCAAGAAACGGTATATTGTCGAGAATTATATCTTGCCAGACCAAAGAAGGAATATCATCTAATGATCTACCAAAAAGACTAGCAAGAGCTGTACGAGTATTTTCGGCTTTGGGATATATGAATCCAATTCTATATCCCGATTGTTGAGCGTCATTCTTATCTTGTTCAAAGGTCTGTTTTATTATGTCTATTGGTTCTTGCGAAATAAGATCTCTTGCAATATTAGATCCGGGATATCCCTCCACTAGGAGCTTTTTGAGTTTTTCAAGAGTTTCAGTGTTTACGACAGTCTGCTTCGGTGATATTTGAATATTTTTGATAGTCTCAAAACGCGATTTATAGCTAATTGGTGGGCGTTGCCCGCCAATTCCGGGTGTGGTAGTTATCTGAGGTTTGCCAGTAGAAGGTTTTATTGGTACAGAGATTTCTTCTTGAGATAGTTGAGGAGGTGTTCTAGAAATACGGATAGATCCTCCTGGTTGTTTTTCTAGTTGTTTTAACTCGGATGGAAGTTCTCGTTTTTTAGGAGGCATTTGAACGGGTTCTAAGGAAGGGGCTTTACTGCTAGGCATAGGCTTTGGAACCTGTGTTGGAGCTCGCCTTGCGACTTGTCCTAATCGCCCAAGCATTGCTAAAGTATTGTAGGAAATACTAAAAAATATAATCAATAGAGCATGCATGACAAGCTTAATTATATTTTTTACCATGTCTTTACCCACTTTTTTATTACTACTCCTTTAAATCTAATAAAAGAATACACTTTTTTATAGCCCAATGCTCAATACTTTGCGTATGAGGGTCTCAAAAAAGACTTAAAAAGCAATATTTTTTAGTAAGGTTTTGTGCGCAGGTTAGCAGAACTTGTTGTAATTGAGATATTAAATATATTGCTATTTGTATTACGAGTATTATAGATTTAGAGAGAGATAAGAGCATAAAACATGCAATTTGAGGTTAGAAAAAAGGAAGTTTTATGATGACAAGATACAAAGGAATAGCTCTGACTTTACTGATTGCCTCTATTTTCAGTGTACACAACACCCATGCATGTATCACAACATTTATTAATGATAAAATGGGTAAAATAATGATTTATAATAAATTAAATAAAACCTTTATTATAATGAGGAAAAATGAAAAACGGAGGTTTGGTAATCAGCATCAACGTGCTCATTTTGCTCTGTATATCCAAGAGACGAATAAGCCGATTTTTAATAGAATATATACTTGTATTCAAAATTCGTGTAGTAAGACTGGCAACATGCAGCTGCGATTTTCTGATATAGAAAATAGTTCTGGTGATGCTTATTTATTTAACATTACCAGAACCAAACCATATACTTCAATGGCACAAGAATTATTAAACCCCATGCTTGTTACGCACGGGGATCCCGGCGTGGAGTAACTGGAAGAATGAATAAGAGCATGTGATTAAAAATAGAGTTTATACCGGATCACCAGTTCCGGAAAAATTAAGATGTTCCATTTCTTCATCACGACGGTCTTCGAGTTGTTGGGTATTAAATTGATTAAGATTAATATGGAAAATATGATGGACAACATCAAAGCGGATATGCGTCATCATTTCACGGAACATATCAAAAGCTTCTCGTTTGTATTCGATAAGCGGATTTTTTTGTCCCCAGCCACGCAATCCAATTCCTTCTTTAAGATGATCAAGATTAAGCATATGTTGGCGCCATGCTTTATCTATTGTTTCTAAAATAAGCCATTTTTCCGCCGTTTTTATAACTGCTTCGTTATGTTGTTTGCGATAGAGCTCATAGCGTTCAAGTAAGAAATCGATTAAATCTTTTTCAAACAATTCAGCATTGGCGGTACTGATGCCAGAAGTCTCAAATTCTTTTGTTTTTAATCCTGTCATATATTCTAAGGCTTCATATATTTTTGTAACCTGGTCAGCGGTAATATTTCTTGTTGGAGCGTTATAGGCCATAAGTTCCTGAACTATAGTGATAATGAAATCACGAATAAGCTCATAAATGCGGTGTTCGCCTTCAAGTGCATCAAGACGATGGTTGTAAATAACAATACGCTGCTGATTTAATACATCATCATATTCAAGTAAATGTTTACGATTGTCAAAATTATGTTTTTCTACTCGTTCTTGTGCTCGTTCAATTGTTTTGGAAACAAGACGCGATTCTATAATTTCATCTTCTTGCATGCCAAAGAAAACCATTTTATTTTTTAATGATTCGCCAGCAAAGATGCGCACTAAATCATCTTCTAAAGAAATATAAAAACGTGATTCTCCCGGATCTCCTTGACGGCCAGATCGACCGCGAAGCTGATTGTCAATACGGCGACTTTCATGACGTTCTGTACCTAAAATATATAAACCACCAGCCATAATTGATTCTGGAGTAAGTTTAATATCCGTACCACGGCCAGCCATGTTGGTGGCAATAGTAATGCGTCCAGCCTCTCCGGCATGAGCTACGATTTCTGCTTCTCGTTCATGTTGTTTAGCGTTTAAGACATCATGCTTGATACCGTTTGCAGTTAAAATAGCACTTAATAGCTCAGATGTTTCAATTGCAATGGTACCAATAAGAACAGGTTGTCCTTTTTCATGACGTTCTTTAATGTCTTCTATGATGGCTTTATATTTTGCATTTTTAGTTAAAAAGATAAGATCTGGCATATCTTTTCTGATTAAAGCGCGGTTTGTTGGAATAGAAACAACATCGAGTTTATAAATATTGTGGAATTCTTCGCTTTCCGTTGCAGCAGTACCCGTCATACCTGCGAGCTTTTTATATAATCGGAAGAAATTTTGCAAAGTAATACTTGCAAGCGTTTGGCTTTCACGCTCAATTTCAACATTTTCTTTTGCTTCAAGGGCTTGGTGCAAACCATCACTATAACGACGTCCTGGTAAAATACGTCCCGTAAACTCATCAACAATTAAAACTTGATTATTGACAACAACATAATCAACATCGCGTTTGAAAAGCGCATGTGCACGTAATGCTTGATTAATGTGATGCAATAATTGCATGTATTCTACAAGATATAAATTAGGAACATTGAAGGCTTTTTCAACCTTATCAACGCCAGATTCTGTCATAAGAACCGTACGAGACTTTTCATCAACTTCATAATCGGTTCCTTTTTCTAAGAAAGAAACAACGCGATCGGCATCGCGATATAAAGTACCAATTTCTTCAGAAGAACCTGAAATAATAAGCGGTGTGCGTGCTTCATCAATCAAAATTGAATCAACTTCATCAACAATTGCAAAGGTAAGTTCTCGTTGTACCAGATCGCTTTTGCGGAATTTCATATTATCGCGCAAATAGTCAAAACCGAGTTCATTGTTTGTTGCGTATAAAATATCGGCGTTATAAGCAGCTTGGCGTTCTGCATCGGACATTGAATTTTGTAAACAAGCAACTTCAAGGCCGAGAAAGTTATAAATAGGTTTCATCCATTCAGAATCACGACGAGCAAGATAATCATTAACGGTAACTAAGTGAGCACCTTTTCCGGTGAGAGCATTGAGGTATAAGGGTAAAGTTGCAGTAAGAGTTTTGCCTTCACCTGTTTTCATTTCAGAAATTTTGCCTTGATGGAGAACCATTCCTCCCATCAATTGTACATCAAAATGACGTTGTCCTAGAGTTCGATAACCAGCTTCGCGTACTACAGCGAATGCTTCTGGAAGAATATCATCAAGCGATTTTCCTTGAGCAAATTGAGCTTTAAAATCAATTGTTTTTTGTGCAAGTTGTTCATCGGATAATGCTTGAATTGATGGTTCTAATGAATTGACTTTTTCCACAATGGGCTGCATGCGTTTTATTTGGCGTTCGTTATTTGTGCCAACTATCTTTGCAATTATCCGTGAAATCATGATAAACCCCATATATTAATCCCCAATGGTGGTCTGCTATTTTATTGGGGTCCTCAGGCTCAGCAAAAAGCAAGAGGATTAATTGATTCGAAAACTATATTATTTGCAAGAGTAGCAAAAAAATGGGGGTAGCTCAAATTATTAACCCCATTATCACATTGTCCGTATGTGATTCCAAATAAGAACAGCAAAGTGTGTCTGAGGATGATAAAAAAAAGAGCTTTTTTTAATTTTTGAGGTACCTTATTAAGTAAGTACTGATGAATGTTTTACAAAAAGGAATACGTGTGAAAAAAACATTAATAATGATGATGATTATATTGACCAGCAATAACTATGCATTTGAAGATCTTCAGGCAACGATAACATATAAAAACGAAGAACAAAACAATACATTTCTCGATGCAAGTTCGCCACTTGTTGAAGAATATGAAGATACGTATACTGGCCTATCTCATCTTGATGAATATGATCAAAGTATTACTGAGAATGTAACTCCACCTAAAGTAAGTCTGGCAGAGGCTATGTTTAAGCAGGCATTAGGTTCTTTACTTATACGTTATATTAGTTTAAAAGAAACAGCACGTATGTATTTTACAGAATTTAAAAATATATTGGCAAGATGGTATGATAATATAATCACAACATAAATAGCCAAATATCTATCCTCAATTCAGATAAATCTTCATTGGGTCCCCCGTACGGAGAATGCAGTGGGAGGTAAAAGTAATGGGTATAAAAGAATGGGATCACATGAAGAACAATGCAATAGAGAACAAAGAAAAACATGAGTTTGCTTTGTTCATGAAATCATTATCTGTATTAATTCAAGGGAAAAAATCTCATGATTCCTTGGTTATTGCCGATGAAAAATTAGTTCATCGAATAATGCATGTTTTACGGTTAAAAGTAGAAGATGCATGTGTTTTATTTGACCGAAATGTGCAAGTATCGGTAATCATTACAACAATTATCAGCAAAAAACAAATCTCCGTAACTATACATTCAATCCATGCAACACATACTCTTAAACCAACTATCATCTTTTTACTTCCTCTTTTAAAGCGTGATGATTACGAATCAGCGTTATATGGACTTACTGAAGTTGGCGTAAATATCATTCAACTGGTTTTTACACAAAAAACAGCGCATCATTGGGCTGGTAATCGCGATAGCGAACGTGCTGAAAGAATAGTGATTTCTGCCGCAGAACAATCAAAAAACTTTGCATATCCGGAGGTTAAAGAACCTATTTCTTTTGAAGCGGCATTACAAAAATATAACAAAACAGATATGAAAATTTTTTTTGATCCAGAAGGAAAAAAGTTATTCGATATTATTCATGAGATGCGTGAAAGTAAAGCAAAAGATATATTACTTCTCGTTGGGCCAGAAGGAGATTTACATTTAGAAGAAAAAAAAATGATACAGGATAACGATTTTCTTTTTTGCGCACTTACTCCTACTGTTATGCGAGCTGTTCAAGCAGCAGCTCTCGGTGCCGGTTTTATTCGTTCGCTTGTGTAATTTTAAACATTGCTTGAATTTTTCAAATAGCATTTACAATTTTATTGATTTTTTATATTTTTGATTATTACACTGTTCTTATGAAGAGGAATAAGAAGCTTTTTTTTCGACGATGACAGGGGAGTATATGATGGAAGGCAGACAAGAAGGAATTTTTCGATTATTCATTATTGCGATATTTTTTTGCATCAGTATATTTTTTTTGAATAATAATAAAAAAAATCTTACGACGGCAACACATATTGATATTTGTGATATTAAAACGGACACAACAATACATTTTTCTGTAAATCAGACTTATCAAGAAATGAACTCGTTGTTTTTAAATCAAGATACGGATCTTATTGTTAAAGCACTTTGTCAATTTAAATATAATTTTGCTCGAGACCTTGTTGAGAAAATGATACAAGATGAATCGATAGGTTTGTCTGCTGATGAAAAAGTAAAAATTATTTATGGAATGATTGGGCATTCTTGTTGCAAAAAAAATGTACAGTATGAGTGGCTTGATTTATTACTTAATTATCCTTCGTTAAATACTCAAACTCCTGTTTTACTCTCTTTGGCCCGAAGTAGATATGCCGATACCATAGGATTATTTATCGCTTGGGGAAAAGATCGACAAAAGACTTTGAAAAAAATGGGGATTTTAGCTGGATATGCTGAACAAGCATTTAAAAGAGCGATAGAAGAAAATGATTTTGCTGCGATGGAAACATTATTCAGTAAAAAAGTGCGTATTGCTCAAAATGAAGCTTCTGCATTATTGTGGCGTATTATAGAAACGAATAAAGATAGTCGGTTAATTTCATTATTGATTCATCATGCTCAGGCCAATGTTAATTATACAAAAAATGGAAAAACGTTGCTTATTGCAGCTGTTGAAAAAAACAATGTGGATAGCGTTCGTATCTTGCTTGATGAAGGTGCGATAGTTGATCGTATTATTGATAATGAAAAAAATACGGCTTTAACAATTGCCATGAGAAATAAATATCGTGTGGTAGAGCAATTATTGCGGGAGTATGGGGCATAATTTAAGCTCCATATTCATTTTCTTACGCATGGGGACTCCGTAGATAAGAAAGAAAATCAATAGCAATAATTTGCAGATGGGGCTTTTGTTATTTATTCGAATTCTTCGCGCTCATCCTGAACTTGTTGAAGGATATAGCGCGTTTTGATCCTTTAACAAGTTCAGGATGAGCGCGCTAGCAATAGGAACAATTAAAATAGCGAGTTTTCGGATAAAGCGCTTAAATTATTTTATCTTATGCGGTTTTGATTGTTGTTTGATATATCGAGCGTATTTTTTACACGCATTTTTATGTTTTGTGCCACCAATAAAAACATTTTGTTCAGGACACCATAAGCCGCCTTTGCCTTCTCGAAACCAGCTACCTAACCAGCTACCTATGCTACATATTAGTTTATTGCGAGCAGATTCATTGCCATATGTTCCTATATATTCAAATCTTTCTGATCTAAACCAATTGGCTTTGCGATAAATTATTAGTTTTACATTCGAAAATTCAGGATTACTTTCATGCTGCCAGATTCTTTGATAACAAGGTTTTCCATTTTCGTTTTTGCCAAAATAAATACATTTTCTGAGAAAATTCCTTCCTCCAAAAAGGCGTGGGCTATGCTCAATTACATCAGGCGAAGTAGGAGTTTTTGTTTTATCCCTTGAAGGATTATATGATTGGGATATTGGTTGTTCTTGTTGTAGGATTTCAAATCCTTGGCGGTCCGATTCTATAGCTATATTTTCGATAGCAACTCCGATGTTACTTCCAATTAAAACAAGAAACGAAATGCTTCTAATATTCATAGATCACCTATATTTTTAAAGTTATTGCAATTATAAATATATTATCATGCGGGCTGTTATTGAGCAAAGGGGTTAATAAAACCGTACTATTGAAGGTGTTTTATAGAAAATTTAAGAGTTTTTGGTCTCGAGTCTTTTTATCGTTCTGCCGGATGCTTTTTGAGGTGCAGTGGCATAAGATATTGATTTGATGGTTCTTTATTAATATATTTTTCATAGCCAAGCCTGCCAATAATTTCAATTGAGCAGATCTTATTATCAATGATATTGATGGTGTTTGCAGGAAATTGGTCAGTAATTTCCTGCTTAAGTAGGTCAGTATTTTTGTATCCGGTAGATACGATGTTGTCGCCGGTAGCAATTAAATAATAACTTTCATTATTGAATGCATTGAGTAGCACGGCAGTGTTTTCGTATTGAGGATCATAAAACTCCAAAAATGTTGCTTCGAGTCCATCAATACCAATCAAGGGGATATTGGTTGCTGCATGTAAACCGTTAACACTTGCAAGGATTGATCTGAGCGTAGAAAATGGTCCAGGACCACAGTTGACTGCGCAAAAAGAGAGCTCAGCAAAAAGTATTGCATTTTTGCTGAGCAATTGTTGCAAGAGAGGAATAAATAGTTTGCTGGTATGGCGCTTATCTTCAGATAGTTTATCAACAAGTTTGTTGTTGATAAAAAGTGCCATTTCGAAAGTATCGTAAGTATGTTGTATTGCGATATAGGTATGCATTAATTTTTTTATTGCTAAGTACGACTTTTATTCTTTTGCTGTTGGTAAAAGAGACTAAAAGAATCATATTCTATAGTCTTTTCTTTCTTCAATACTATCTTACCACAATTTAAGCATTTCCACCCTTCAAAATTGAGTGGATGATCGAAAAATGTTTGAAGAACTAGTAATCCCTCACACTTTTGACATTTCATAAAACTACTCCTTTTTTTAACCTAACCATGCTTTGCTTTGATTGGGTATCGAAGTTGTCTTCCTTTTTAATGTCAAACTAAAAGATAAATATACGTCTTGTCAAATACATAACTTTTCGTTTTTGAATTATGTTCTGTTCAGAACCTATTCTTGTTCTTCTTCAATTGGATTTTCATTAAATCTTTTATATTCTAGATACGTACTTAAAAAAATTGCTGCAGCGATGGCATGAGATTTAAGTTTATCTTCTTTTGTTTTAGTTGATTTCATTTGAGCAGCTTGTTTGCTTGTCAGACGCTCATCCCACATTTTCCATTCAATATCAGGAAAATGGTTTTTCAAATCCTGCGCTATAGCAATAATTTTTTTTGTTTGATCGCTTTCTGTGCCACGCATAGTAGTAGGTAATCCTACAACAATGGTGACAATACGTTCTTTTTGAATCGTTTTTTCTAATGCTGTGTATAGTTCTGATGTTTTAAACGTGTCATATGGACGAGGTAAAATCCCTAAAGGATCAGATATTGCAACGCCTGTCCAGCGGTCACCAATATCCAGCGCAAGAATTTTCATAGTTTTTATCGCTCTTATATAAATATTAAAAATTAAGTATACTACATTTATTGTGGTTATACAGAGTTTAGTTTTATTATCTCGGAGGTCCTATGGATTTTATATCATTAATAAATCAAATAAATGATTTTGTTTGTGGTTGGCCACTACTTATTTATGTTGGAGTAATCAGTATCATTTATACCATTGCTTTACGTGGTATGCAATTTACCTATTTATGCACTGCATTTAAAGCAACTCTCTTTCCGTCTCAAACAAATGCTCAGCAGGCAGAAGGAATGTCTCCATTTCATGCGTTTATGAATACAATTAATTCTAATTTAGGAAATGGCGTTATTGCAGGTGTTGCAACAGCTATCTATTCAGGAGGCCCCGGCGCCGCGTTTTGGTTTGTTATTTTTGGATTAATTTTAATGACGGTACGCTTTGGTGAAGTATATGTAAGTTCATTATTTGCTGTAAACACAACTGAAAAAAGTTCTCTTGGTGGGCCGATGCTTTATCTCAGAAATATTCCTGGTGGAGCATATCTTCCTTGGTTATATGCATTTTTTTGTGTGATTTATGGCTTAATTGGTGGTAATGTTATTCAAGCCAATTCTATGGCAGTAAGTCTTGCTGCAACATGGGGTATTGCCCCAATGATTAGTGGGCTTGGTTTTTTATTTTTTGTTTTGTATATACTTTTTGGTGGCGCAGATAGAATTGCTCAGATATCATTAAGCATTGTTCCTATTAAAGTTGTAGTATTTATGATTTCTTCTGTGACCATTTTATGTGTTCATTATCAGTCTATTATTCCTGCATTATCTCTTATTATAAAAAGTGGATTAGGATTGCAATCTTTTGCTGGTGGTCTCCTTGGATTTTCTTTCCAACAAATGATTGCAGCAGGTATGTCTCGTTCTATTTTTGCTACTGAATCAGGATTAGGTTCTGCCGCTATTATGTTTGGTTCTACCGGCAATGGCATCCAAAATGGTTTTATGGGAATGACAAGCACTTTCATTAGTACTTTTATTGGACTTATTGTTGCATTATGTATTGTCGCTTCTGGTGTATGGGATAGCGGTCTTAATAGTACGGCGTTGACTATTGCTGCATTTGAGACAGTTTTCGGTGTATATGGTGGATGGATAGTAAGTTTTCTTGCAGTAAGTTTTGGATTCGGTGTTATGGTTTCTTATGCATATGTGGTTAAATCTGCATGGATGTTTTTAACTAATAATCGCTTTGGTATGTTATTTAATATTATCTACAGCTTATGTGCATTAGCAGGAGCTGTCGCTGCAGTTGATTTTGTATGGGATTTAGCCGGTATTATCAGTGCTATGAT
>JACZCT010054331.1_pt1 | contig 37888 bp, 31 predicted proteins | sample 8641871 | NCBI WGS metagenome assembly JACZCT01 (sample SAMN15324604, study PRJNA640507) | soil metagenome | isolation source: monocropping sugarcane control | place: China: Luxin town, Laibin City, Guangxi Province | collected 2019-07-25 | depth 10cm m | reverse complement strand
GGATACATTCTTGATAGCTATGAGGAATTATTGCATCTTTTAAGCTGTAGATTTTAGTAAAAATTGAGCTTTCTTCAACAACTTTTGAATTTAAAAAACATTCTAAAAGAAAGGGAAATGATAAAAAATGGGAAAGTACACAATAAATCCAAGAACCTTTATTCCGTTTCAACCTTAATCCACATGGCAATATTTGTATAGAAGAATATAAAGAATATAATTTTTTATCTTTTGTTAAACAATATTCAACCACCTGCTCTGATTTATTCCATAGTGTTATGTTAGTACTTATGCTATAACAGCAAAAATCCCCATTTTCATTGAACTTTGGATGTATAATATTTTTTACCGTTTTTTCTGTACCGTATATAACATTGCCTGTATATGTTTCTATATCTCCAAAATGCCAATAAATGCTATCTAAGTGAAAAGCCATTTTTTTTTCATTAACTGATAATGCATTTCTTCCATCATCGCATGTATACATACATTTTTTACCCCACGCAGTGCCATATTTATGCCAAACAATAGTGCTTTCTTTATAACCAGAACAACCTTCTGGAATCTTGCTGGCAAGACATTTTTTTAAATTTGAAGCAACACTTTTTACAATATGTTCCCACTCCTTATTAGCAACACCCAAGGAACAAATCATATCGTGATCGAAAAGATGCATTTTGTGTACCAGCAAAAAAGAACCTACTGTATAAGTAATACTGGGCATAACAGCATATGATTGACTACTAGACAAATTCATACTATATGCTCCAGTACATACAAACACCACAATTATATAAAAATATGTCCATGCTAATAGGTACTTTTTCATATTCATACTCTCTTAATATTTCTTATAGCAGTTGCATCTTTACTTTCTAAGGAATATTTCGATATTGTCGATCAACGCCGTTATTTGAAAGATTAAAGGTTTTGCACAAGTTCCTTGTGACAGTACGCATGTTAATTCAACGAGCGGTGCAGTGTCATTAAAAAATAATGCATATGTCTCAAGTCTGAAATATAGCCTGAATAAAAAAGATGATTAAGAACAAATTCCTCTTGTTTCTGATCGAGATCTCTTGCAAAAAAATTCATAGTAAAAAAATAGGCGTTTTAAAAACGCCTATTTTTTACATAAACAACATGTATTCGTTCTTACACCTGCAAATAGGAAAGCCACGAGGCAATCCAGGCGCCTTTAAACATCAAATTCTTTTTATGATCAATTCCATACTGATCTAAACCTCGTTGTAGAGCAACAATAATATCATTACGCAATTCTGATTCAAGAGCCCATCCCAACAACATAGTAAACAGTTTTAATGGCCCTTCTTCTGGTGCATTTATTTTTTGTTCCAGATATCGCAATATACCGCCAGTCACTACACCGACGCCACCACTTAAGGCAAGCGCTGACATATAGGAAGTTAATATTCGTTGCCTTTTTTCATTTCGTGTCATTGATGCTGGAGCGCATTGCGTATAATTATAAGGCACTGAGACAAAAGATAGTGCTACAGCAAAAAGTATAAGTTGTTTTTTCATTACTCATCCCTTTTTAAATAATTTTAATCGACCAATCTACTCTCTTTAACCGGGCATCCAATTACGAAGTAAAGCGAAATAATGGGTTACGGTCTTATATATTCATATATTTTTTATATTCCAGTAAAAAATTTTTAGCAATAGTTGTGGTAACTTGTGCAGCGCCAACACGTTCTGTAAGTATAACAATAACCAATGGATCATATTCTTTGTATTGAAAATATCCCACAAACCATCCATGTTCCAAATATTTTTCATCTAATTTTCGTTTACTAAAATCACTTGTCTGAGCTGTACTTGTTTTGGCATATACTTTCATATCCTTTACTTGTCGGACAGATTTTCCCGTACCACGCTTTACTACTGATTTCATCGATTTTCTTAAGAATTTGATTGTTTCTGCTTTGATATCAAGTGGTTGAGTTACTATCGGTTCAGTAACCAAAAGTCGCGGTGAAACAAGATATCCCGTAAAAATGCTTGCGATCATGCAGGCAATTTGAATAGGTGTAGTGAGCAAAAAACTCTGGCCAATGGTAACTGATAATGTTTCGCCTTGCCACCACCGCTCTCCCTTGTAATTGAATTTCCATTCTCTGCTGGGAATTAATCCTATCTTTTCCGGAAAAATGATATTAGTTTTTTTGCCAAGACCAAATCTATACGCATAATCAGCAAGAACATCGATATCTATTCTTTTTCCAATTTCAAAAAAAAGTGTATTACATGATTCTGCTACTGCTTTTTCCACCGATATTTCACCATGACCAGAACGTCGCGCACACCAATATTTACGATTACCAAACCAAGTATATCCTTTACAATTCCACATGGAATCTTGATTAATAATTCCTGTTTCAAGCGCTGCACTGGTGGTTACCAATTTAAAAATAGAACCAGATGGATAACTCGCATCAAATGCTCGATTAAGAAATGGATTATTATCTTGTAAACTTTTCCATGTTTCATGAGAAATAGGATCAAGAAATATATTGGGATCAAAATGTGGACGGGATACTAAAGAAACAATCGCTCCATCTGCGGGATTTAATAAAATAAAGGTACCGGATCTATTCTGAGGGAAAACTTTTTCACACAATAATTGCAAGTCTATATCAATAGTGGTGTAAATATCATTACCAACCAATGCTTTTTCTAACTCAACCTGCGATATACATTGCCCCACGGAATTAACTATATTACATATTGATCCATTTTTTCCGGCTAAATCATCATCAAATAATTTTTCTAATCCAAATTGACCGTTCGCAAACGCACCGATATTTCCTAAATATCCAATAAGATGGCTACAACAGGCATTATAGGGATATAATCTTTTAAATTCAGTATCTATAACAATATTCTCGTGATTAGGAAAAGCTTCTACCAATGTACTAAGTATCTTGAAATCGATATCTTTGATCAAAATTGTTTTTCTGCTTCTTTTTTCATGCGATAAAATAGTATTATACATATCACCAGAAGTTAGAGGATTATTGGTCATATTTTCTATAGTTTGCAGCAACTCTAATTGTTGGTCAGAAAAACTACTGTTGCCTGTTCCTTGCCAATATACCGTCGTCATTGGACGATTAGTTGCTAAAAGATTTCCGTGTATATCGCGAATATTTCCTCGCGCGGAAAGTACTGATGTATATCGAATAAAATTTTTCTGACTCCGAGATTCAAAATATTCTCCACAATATACTTGTAAATATATAAGCCGCGAAAAAATAAGTACAAATGCAAACACCGTATTGATAAGCAGAAAAAGAATTTTTCTATTAATTTCTCTATGCAATATCATAATTCTATTTTTTCACCATCTTATTTACTGGATGAACTCCTTCACACAATTTTGAAAGATTCTCGAGAGAAACATGCGTATATTTCTCTGTTGTAGCCAATGTTTTGTGCCCAAGTAATTCTTGCACGGCACGTAAATCAGCGCCCTCATTAAGTAAATGTGTTGCAAAAGAATGGCGCAACTTGTGAGGCGTTAATGGCCGCTCAATGGGTAAAAACGATCTAAACATTTTTACAATACGCTGTATAGAACGTGGTGTTAGTTTTTCATATCGATAGTTCAAAAACAATGGTTCTGTATGATTATGTATTTCTGGCCGTTCTGTTGCATAATATTCAAAAATCTTTTCACGAGCCTTATCCCCAAACAATACCATTCTTTCTTTTTTGCCTTTACCAAAAATACGGATTGTTTTAGTCTGCATATCAATATCTTCAATGGTAATATTAATGAGTTCAGAACACCGCACTCCTGTTGCATATAATAACTCGAAAATTGTTTTATCGCGCACTGGATAACGAGTTGGCAACGCTTCATTTTTTATTTCATCAAGAAGATGAAATAATTCATCAACGCTAAAATACACCGGTAATTTTTTATCAATACGCGGGCGTTTAAGATTAAGATTCAACTCAATACCGCGATGTTCTAAAAATCGCTCAAATGAAGTAAAACAAGAGAATTTCCGTGCGATGGAATTTTTACTTATTTTTTTATAAAATAATGCAACCAAGTATCGTTCGATAATTTGCCGCAATACCAGATTTTTTTTATCTGTTTCTGCAAGTCCATGCCAAAACGTGATAAATTGCTGTAAGTCTAAGAAATAAGCGCGGAGCGTATTTTCTGAAAAATTACGCTCCGCTTTTAAATGTAATAAAAATGCTTCTTTATGTTGCTCGAATTCTTCTATTTTCATACCAATCTCCTGCTATAATTGTAATCCCTAGAGGATTACAATTATAGCAGGTTATATTCTTTACAGCGACGATTTACCGAAGAACGATTAACGCCTAAGAAAAACGCAATCTTATTTTGATTTTTGAACTTATTCCACAAGAGTGCCATAATGCGAGGCTCTTGCAGAGCTTTTTTGCCAAGCCTAGCGGCTTCAACAAGATCAGGATCAGTAATATCATATGCCGGATTAAAGGAAACCTCTTGATATATCTGACTTTTTTTAGATTTTTTGACAAGAATATACTGCACACGCATTTTAAGTTCTTGTAAACTTACCGGACGATCATAAGCAAACAGATTTTTTTCTTTATCCGTCAAAGAAAGTACATGCTGCAACGCATCTGACATAAGCGCTTGTTGCGTAAAACCCTCAGTCAATGCATGCAATTCTTCTTCTGGCAATGTAAGCAATGGCGGCATGGTAATAACAGTAGATTTTAATTCTTGAAATAATGCTTTACTAAATTTTCCTTCTTGAGCTAACAATCCTAAGTTCTGATTACTTGAACAAATAATACGCACATTGCTTGCAATTTTTTGATCGCTTTTAAACTGATTATAAAAACCGGTTTTAATGAACATCGCTAAGTATTCCTGCGTTTCTAGATCGAGAAAATGAATGTTTTTAATAAATAACGTACCTACATTGTCTAACTTCTCAAGCAAAGGCTGGCTTCCTTTGTACTGTGTACCAAAAATAGGATTCATGCCAAATAATGATATTGCAACATCAAAATTGTTTGGTATTCCTTGCAATGTCATAACATGTAACTGATCTCGCATACTAATATGATGCAAAATTTCTGCTGTTGGTTGTAAATCTTGCTCAGGCATCTCTAACAAAATGGCCTTTTTACTTAATGCAATTTTTAGTAATTGTATCTTAAAATTCAATAACACTGCTCCCGAACCGGGAATTAATTTATTAATGAGCTTGCCAGACTGCGTTGTTTGCAGATACAAAAGATAATCCCATTCACTGGGGTCTTTAAGCAAATCAACATGATGTTTTATAGTATCAGAGATAGAAGGATAAGATATCGTAATAATGGTCGTGTTTTTTTCTAAATGAGGTATTGCAGAAACAACCAATGTATTATCACTTGAGTCTTTCACAAATATTGTTTTCGGGCCCTTAAATGCCTCAACTTGTTGTGCTAATTGTCGTAATGATTGCACAAGTGGATGACCATGTTGTTGATTAATATTAATATCTATTAATTCTTTTGCTGCCTGATTTCCAAAAGAGAACTGTCTGTTTTTATAGAATAGTATTCCAATATGTTTTGTTTTATTTTTTCTTAAAAACGATCTAATGCTTTCTTTGTATTGCTCAATTTCTTGATGCTTTTGGTATATCTCTCCGCGCAATCGTTGTTCTTGCTCAATCAATAAATCTAAGCTTTTGTTTTGCAATAAATTAATAATATTACCCAAATAGCTCGCAAAAACGATTAATTCATCGCGCTCAACGTTACTATAAAATTTTTCTGTCCGTGCATACCGTTCAATAATAATATAAGCGATCAATCTATCTTTTTCATAAATAGGTAAAAAAATATCTGCATTGATTGCATTCAAAAATTTTAAAATAATCTCACTACTTTCACAGGCATGATAAAAATGAGTAAAATCAATCTCATCGTAAATTAAAACTTTATTTTCTTTAACGATCGACTCAATTACTGTTGCATGTGTCAGTAAAAAGGTTTCAACTAAAGAAACAATTCTATCTTCCATCAAATACGGCTGAGATTTATGATCTGGATCTTCGTTTTGACGTAAATAGAGATGCGTTTTATTAAACGATATAGCAAACGTTTCTTTAAAAAAGTTTTGAGTAATATGACCAAGTTCACGGAAATTAGTTACACTACTCAATCGTTCTAAAACCCCTTTAAAATCATCAATAAAATTAATATTCATGGGTTGTTGCACATGATCTTTAAGATTCAAGAAGCGTAGACCAAATATTTTACGGGCGCAGAAATAGATGGCTATTGTAGTAAGCATTGTTGAAAATCCAACGCCTGCATAACTGTGGGCAATCCAGGTAATACCGTAAACTTTAAAAGGAAAGAGCTGAATAAAATCAGCCAATACAACGGGTAAAATAAGACCCTGAATTAAGATTTTTAATTGTTTTTTGAGCAAATGCGGTAATACTGAACTACGAATTTTTTGAACAGCAATAAATAAGCTTAGAGCTATGACTAAAAATAAAGCATAAAATGTTGCTAAGTTTTGCAATGTAGGTTCGAACCAAAACCTCTTATAGGGCAAATCTTTAGCATCGAAATCTATCACTGCTATTATTGCAAAAAATAATCCAAACAAGCTGCTAACAAATAATAACGCTTTTTGTCTAATACCAATCACATAATTATCAGTAACTAAACTTTCCAAAAATAATGACATTGATTGGTACTGCACAAGAAAAAATATCCATGCAATACGAATGACGAATAAAACAAATTGATAATTTAGATTAGCAAAAAAAAGCAATTGCGATGATTTAAGCATCCAAGCTAAGTCAGAAAACATATTACCAATAAGGATAGTGAACAGAAAATACAATGGCCGGGCTACCGTATCCATCTTCACCATTTTTTTAATAAGAGCAATGAGAAAGCTTAACTTTAATAAGAAAGATAAAGACGTGGCAAGCAATATAAAATGAAAAGAACTAAGTATTGATTCGAAAAATTCTAAAAAAAACATGTTTATATTGCGATTTTAAAAGGGCTTTATTATACTTTCTTTGTTCACTCAATAATTTTTAACCCATTTTGGAGTATTTATGAAAAACCATATCAACTTGATGACATTTGTAACATCTCATTACAAATTACTATTGACAGCAACTGTTTTGTTGCTCGGTCTTATTGGTGACGCTCCTCCAGGCTGGTAATCCTATTCCCATCCTAGCATAAATTTCATGCTATACCAAGCTTGGATAAGCAAGAGAGGGTAGTAATGTGGCAAAAGTCACAGATACAAATGAACGCGCGCTTGCAATTATAAAAATATTGCAAGTTGCAACAAAAGGCTTCATTGAGCCTGCGGCAACAAGTGTTATTAAACAATACGGCCGTGAACCGTTTCTTGTTCTTATCAGTTGTATCTTAAGCCTGAGGACCAAGGATGCTGTCTCACTAGCCGCATCCCAGCGATTGTTTTCTCATGCACAAACCCCGCAAAAACTACTCTCTCTACCATCTCAAACAATCGAAAAATTGATCTATCCTACCGGATTCTACCGTCGAAAAGCTAATCAAATTAAGGCGCTCTGCGCCTTTTTACTTGAAAAGTATGATGGTTCAGTCCCTGATACTCAAGAAAGGTTATTAGAGCTGCCTGGAGTAGGTCCTAAAACTGCTGCCTTGGTTCTAAGCATGGGTTTTGATATTCCTGCCATTTGTGTGGATACGCATGTCCATCGCGTTTCGAATCGTTTAGGTCTTGTTCACACAAAAAATGTTGCTGAAACGGAACGGCAGCTCAAAAAACTGTTGCCTAAAAAATATTGGTCAGAATTTAATTCTTTAATGGTCATGTGGGGACAAAATATTTGTGTCCCCATATCGCCAAAATGTTCAATCTGCCCCTTACTTCCGCTTTGTCCTCAAATTGGAGTCACCAGGCATAGGTAAGTTGTCTTTTTATGTATACTCTTTACTCGAATTCAGAATCACTCGATATCAAGACAGGATTATCTTTTGTTGATTTTTTAGGTAATCTAAGAGGAAAGCATTTGTCATGATTCCGATTTAAAGAAGGAGTATGATATAGCTTTTTATGGTAATCCATATTAGAGACTTCCATTTTACAATATCCACATTTTAGTTTTTTAGGTTTAATGATCAGTTCTCGACTATCAGAATACGCAGCTCCATGCCATTTAGTCTTATGGTTTATCACTGCACGCAATCTCGCACCTCGATAATCACACTGCTCACAAAGAATAGCATTCGGATCTCCATGAAGTATATGATGCTCGTTAATTTTCCTCAGTAGATTAGTGGCGTAACTACAATTATCATCCTTCGAACAATAGTACATACCTTGGTATTTTTGCGGTTCATTAAAAACTTTTTCACTCTCTTCTTCTAACACCAACTTTATTCTTTTTGGTAACACTACTGTGCCATCTTCAAGAGCGCGCTTCATTGCATCTACTGAATTATGCACTAAAATTACAGTGAAAAAAATAAAAACAAACTTTTTGTGAGACATAAAAAAAGATCCTTATGTATATAAATATATGTTAAAATATAGTATACAAATAGGATCTTTTTTAGTAAAGAACAATAACTAGAGATAAAAAAATTATCTATTTTATTTCTTTTTTTCTCATGTACTAAAAAACAATTTTAAACCATTTCGCTTTTAGCTCTTGCAAGCAAATCTTCTAGCTTCAAACCGAATTCTTGCTTACCATCTAAATCACGTAAGGTAATAGTTTTATTTTCAGCTTCTTTTTTACCAAGCACAAACATCCATGGCACGCGTTCAAGCTGTGTGCGTTTAATTTGTCCAGAAATTTGATCAGAGGACATATCAATTTCAACGCGAATATTGGCCGATAATAATGCATCTGCAATTTCTTGTGCATATACTTTTTGATCATCAGTAATTGTTAGAATCTTAACCTGTACTGGTGATAACCAAAAAGGAAGCCTGCCTTTAAAATGCTCGAGGATAATGCCAAAAAAACGTTCAAACGAACCATAAATTGCACGATGAAGCATTACAGGTCGTTCTTTGGTTCCTTGAGATGAAATATACGTTAAATCAAAATTCTCCGGCAAAAAGAAATCAACTTGAATGGTACCGCATTGCCACACACGCTGCAATGAATCTTGCAAACCAAATTCAACTTTGGGACCATAAAAAGCTCCTTCGCCTTCGTAAATAGCATAGGACTTACCGGCTTTATCCAAAGCATTTTTCAAGGCATTAGTTGCCGTTTCCCACAATTCATCGCTACCCATAGATTTTTCAGGTCGGGTTGAAATACCAATGACCACCTTAGTAAATCCAAATGGTTTTAAAACTGCATCATGTACTGCAATAAAATCTATAATTTCTTGTTCTATTTGATCTTTTCTACAAAAAATATGTGCATCATCTTGACTAAATGCTCGCACTCTAAATAAACCATTTAACACACCGGAAAGTTCATGCCGATGTAAGCGACCAAAATCAGACCATCTCAATGGCAAATCGCGATAAGAACGAGGACGTTCTTTATAAACTAATATTCCGCCAGGACAATTCATGGGTTTAAGTGCGTAAGACTTTCCTTCAACAATAGAGAAATACATATTATCTTTATAATGTTGGTAATGGCCTGATTTGCGCCATAATTCATCACTTAACATTATTGGCGTAGATATTTCTTGATAGCGAGCTTTCCTTAAGTGCCTACGAATATGCGCAATCAACTCGTTGAGCACAATCATCCCGCGTGGATGAAAAAAAGGAAACCCAACACCTTCGTCATGAAATGAAAATAAATCTAATTCTTTTCCTAATCGGCGGTGATCAAATTGAATCGCATCTTCGCGTTGCTTAATAAACGTTTGCAAATCTTCCTGTGAAAAAAATGCTGTTCCAGTAATACGTTGTAATTGATCTTTTTCTTTATCTGCGCGCCAATATGAACCAGAAATATGCAATAATTTGAAATATTTAATATCACCAGTTGATGCAACATGTCCACCGCGGCACAGATCATAAAATTCACCTTGTTCTGCAAGACCTACTGTATCACCCGGAATATCATTAATTAATTCGAGTTTAAATTTGTTATCTTTATAGAGTTCACGGGCAACCTCTTTAGATACTTGCTTGTGCGTCAGTGGAATATTTTGACGGGAAAGCTCATGCATCCGTTGTTCAATAATAACTAAATCTTCATCTTTAAAATTTTTTTCCGGCAAAAAATCATAAAAAAAACCTTCTTTGGTCGCTGGACCAATTGTCAAAATTGTCTTTGGAAACAATTGTTTGATTGCGTGTGCAAGTAAGTGAGCAGCAGAGTGCCGTAAAACGGATAAATCTTTCTCATTCATAAAAAACCCTTCGTTATACATGCTGAAAACAACATGTTTATTATACCACATATAAAAATAATTACTCCTTCATTATCGTCGTTCATTGCTTCAGCTATATCACTATGTTACGCTGCAAATAAATTGGTAGGAGTAGTGTTATAATTAACAAATTCCCGCTTGTGCGGGGTCCCCAATTGAAACTTAGTGGAAATTGGGGCAAAAAAGTATAGGAACGATAAGATGCCTACACACAAAAAAATCTTTGTCCTGGACACTAACGTTTTAATACACGATCCAAAAGCATTATTCAGCTTTACCGGTGCTCATGTGGGAATACCAGCAGTTGTCTTGGAAGAGCTTGATCAGTTCAAAGGAGAAGGAACTGAACGTGGGCGGAACTCAAGAGAAGTAATCAGAAATCTCGACCAATTAAGAACAGAAGGGTCGCTCAAAGACGGTGTACCACTGAAAGATGGCGGAATATTACAAATTCTTTTTTATGATGATACCATCCTCAAAAAAACTCCTCTTATCATGAGCGCAGGTGATAATGAAATAATATTGACTGCACTCTGTATGCAACAAGAAGGGTATGATGTTACCTTTATCTCCAAAGATCTCAATGCACGTGTTAAAGCTGATGCATTAGGAATCAAAACCGAAGATTATTCCAAGGAACAAGTAAGCGAAGAAGAATTTTATCAAGGATGGGTAAAACTGATTGTTCCGGCAGTAGAATTAAAACGTGAATTTCCTACACAACTTGCTCAGCTTGCCAAAGATGGCCTTATCGTATCAAATGAATTTGTGTTAGTAGAAAGTAATCATAATCCACATAATAATCGTGTGTTCCGATACCTCGGCAATGAAAAATTTAGACAAGTATTTAATCCCTCTTTTAATTGGCCAATCCAACCACGCAATCCTCAACAACTGATGGCCCTTGAATTATTACTTGATACTAACATTCAATTTGCATGCTTATTTGGCCCTGCTGGTACCGGTAAAACATTTCTTGCACTACTTGCAGGATTACATCAATTATTTATCACGCACAATTATGATCGCATGATTATCTCTCGCCCAGTGGTTCCTTTAGGGCGTGATATTGGTTTTTTACCGGGAACCGTCGAAGAAAAATTGCATAGTTGGATGATGCCTATTTACGATAATATGCAATACATTATGCACACAATCAATAAGACAAATAGCCTTAATCGAAAAGATGAATCAGAAGAAAATCCAAAAGAAAAACAAAAGAATAAAAAAAGTCCGCATAAGCATAAAAAACAAAACCACGGTATTACGTTTGATGATTTATTGCATCAAGGAAAAATTGCCATGGAAGCGATTACGTATATGCGTGGTCGCACCATTCCTTATCAATTAATTTTAATCGATGAAGCACAAAATTTAACGCCACATGAAATCAAAACACTCGTCACACGCGTTGGAGAAGGCAGTAAAATTATTTTAACTGGTGACCCATATCAAATCGATTCTCCGTATTTAGATTTTAGTAGTAATGGCCTGGTAATTGCCAGCGAACGGTTTAAAGGACAGCCTATGTTTGGCTCTGTATATCTACCAACAAGTGAACGCAGTGAATTGAGTAGGCTGGCTGGGGAGCTACTTTAACTTACCTCATTCTCACTCTGAGTATGGGAACCTCGATTAAGAATAGAAGAAACTTTGTTTGACTGGTTTTTTCAAATAAAGTTATACATAAAGACGTCCTCTGTATTTCTACAGAGGACGTATCTTTTCAGTTATTTTTTATTTATCAGCAGCTTTATCTTTTTATGCTTTCTTTCAAGATCAACGTGACATATACCTCAGCATTAACATTATAGATAATATCTGTTTTTCATCATAACCTTATTCTTTTTGGTTATTATTAACCTAGTCCATTCTAATAATAAACCTATCAATAGTGATGAAAACGCCAAATAGAGTCTTTTGTCAAAAAGATGCGTGTTTAATCATACAAAACGTTCAATTATATTCTAAAATAACGGATTACAGGATAAAACTCGTTTGAAAATAGCCCACAGAGCTTTAAACAAGTTTTTCTCTTCCAACTGCCATACGGCAAACTTTGTACAACTGACCGGATAACGGCAATGAGCAATACCAAAGAGGGGACGGATGCCAAGGATTAAGAAAATAATTATTTTATTGAGAAGGAACATAGAACCAATTCTTTCAACTGATCAAACGAGAGTTCGACCATTTTTTTCTGGGCAATGATTACGCAATCAAAAGGCCGCTCATATAATTTTTCTTCATAAAAAATCGATTTAATTCTTCGGCGGATAAGATTACGCTCAGGAGCGTTGCCAACCTTACGCGAGATAACAATGAGCACTCTACCAAAATCAGCTTGGCGTGGAGCAAGTAAAATGGTACATGAAGCATTTCTCAAAACGCGTCGAGCATGCTTAAAAAGATGATCTATTTCGCGCTGGGTAAATTTTGAAAGCTTTTTAGCAATGCCTGACATAGAAACACTCCCATTATTAATACACATGGGGACTTCATACATATCGGAGTTAATCCGATCTATGAAGACCCCATATTAATCTTACTCAAAATACTTATTTTAGTACTTGCTTGGCGCTAAACGTTTGCGACCAGAAGAGCGACGACGATTGATGATTTTTCTACCATCTTTAGTGCTCATTCTTTTCAGAAAACCGTGTTTTCTGCGGCGTTTAATGTTACTTTTTTTTGAAACGGTCAATGACATAAGCTTTTCTCCATACAACCCCATGCTTTAAACAGGGACCCCGACGCAGAGAGCCGAGAATATAAAATCTATCTATTAAACTCTATTTTAAAGCAAAAATGGGATTATTTCAAATTATTTTAACCCTTAAAAAAAGCTTTATCTCTTATGGACAATCAGAATACCACGGTGCCATGGGATTTTGAGGGTGAATTGATCGGGAAATCCATCCACCACACGGCGAATCTAAGTATGGCGTTACTGCAATAACTGCTGCCTTCTTTCTCAATTCTTGTGATTCGGATCGGGCTACAACATTATCTCCCGAATTGCGCAAATTATCACGAGATTTATTCAAATCAATCTGAGGCTGCTGTGAAGCAAGCATTAATACACCCTGCATTAAAACACAACTCAATGCTAAATATCTTATAATCACTGTCGCCATCCCTAAAAAAATGTTGTTTAAAAATGTTCTGATAAATATCGTTCTGCATCCAAAGCGGCCATACAACCAGCTCCAGCCGAAGTGATTGCCTGACGGTAACGGTAATCATGCACATCTCCTGAGACAAAAACTCCTGGAATAGCTGTGCCAACATCTCCAACTGTCTCTAGCCACCCTCCCTTGTTGCACGAAAGATGGCTTTTAAATGGTCCAGAATTGGGATCTAAGCCAATTGCTATGAAAACACCATCAACATCCATTCGTGTGGTTTCGCCCGTTTGTTGATTGGTAATCGTCACTGCTGTTACATGTTGTTCATTGCCATGGAATGCTGTCACTGTACTATTATAATGCACTTTAATATCAGGATCATTGATAACTCGTTGCTGCATCGCATGAGAAGCAGTGAATTTATCAAGAATATGCACTATAGTGATATCTCTGGTAAATTTTTTCAAAAATGATGCATCTTCCATAGCAGTATCGCCGCCGCCAACAACTATTACTTTTTTATTAGGATAAAAAGCGCCATCGCATACTGCACAGGTGGTAACACCTTTTCCCCAATATGCATCCTCGCCAGGAACATGTAATCTTTTGGGCATTGCACCCGTTGCGATGATCACTGCATGCGCTTGCAATTCAATTTTATCATCAATAATAACTTTTTTTACATAGGAATTAGAAAAATCAACACGCGTAACCTTGCCTGAAACAAATTGTGTACCAAAATGCTTTGCGTGATCGCGCATATTCATCATTAATTTTGGACCAAGAATGCTTTTCTCGCCAGGCCAATTTTCCACATATGATGTTTTCATTAACTGTCCGCCTGGTTCGTCGCCATCGATAATAATTGGTTCAAGATTTGCTCGTGCTGCATAAATAGCTGCAGTTAATCCAGCAGGTCCTGAACCAATAATAATAAGTTTGTGGATTTTGTTTTCCATGAAGAGTCTCTTAATCAGCTTTTACTTTTTTGTTAGATAATGAATAACATAATTAATTGCTTTTTCACGGGCGCACACACGATTTAATTCATGCATTGCCAATGGCACTTCTTGTCCATAATGTTTAAAATCAGGCAGATTAAAATAGATAAACTCCCTCATACGTGGGCGCTTATCTAAATTTAAGTAATTAACCATATCTTCATTAGTAACGACTATATTTTCACGATAAATCAGCTGATCGATAAGCAAGGTTTCCTTAACCTGTTTTTCAGCCAATTGCTGAATCCAAAAATTAAAATCTTTTTGTTTTCTGTATACATTATAATCGGGATTGCTTTGAATTGCACCTAAAATTATTTTTTGTTGTCGCAAAACAAGATGATGTGGTGCAAAAAAGCGATGTCGTGAAAGAAGCAACTTAAAAGCCTCTTCTACCATAGCAAGTCGTTGTGAAACATCATTACGATAAGAAAAAACTTCAATTAATTTTTTATGCATATCCTTATTTGTTTTCACTCTAAAATGATCTTTAAATTGATCAAAACAAAAATAAGAATATGGCACAACCTCTACAATAGTGATTTTAAAATTATATGAAGCACGTAACTGATCACTGAAATAATCCTGCAATCCCTTATTATTGACAATAAATTGCTCACCTTTTTTTCTGCCCATAAAGAGCAATCGCAAATGGCTTTCTACTTCTTCATTGCCCAGTTTCAGCCAAAAATTTTGTACAAATCTTTCATCTAAACAAAGATGATCTTTGTTGACAATTGAAACATCAAAATTTACCCAATCACCGATTGTAATATCATTATTAACACTATATTGTTCCAAATTTTTTTGTTCTTCTTGAATGAATGCTTCAACTTGACGATCTAAATCTTTATAATTTTTACGATTAGGCGCTTTAAATGGAAAATACTTCCATTCATTAAGAGCAATCGTTGGAAACACACTTAATTCAAAAACAAAACGAGCATCATTATCATGTACTAATATTATATCAATAAGACGAGGATCTCCCGCCACTAATAACTTTTGTCCGCGAATTTCTTGAAATAAAAAGTTCACAATCCCAAACTTAAAGAAAAACTCTTTGAGGTGTTCGGTTATATTCATTTTATATTGCTTTGATATGTATTCAACCGGAACTTCTCCTTGTTGAAATCCATATGCCTGAATATTATCCTTTAATCCAATCGCTGTTTCATCAAAAAATGCATTTATCAACGATCGCGACACAATAATAGTAGCACGACACAATGTCGGTTGCTCATAATTATGTTCTATACTAAAAAGTGCACTATTATCCGATGTAATTTTTTGCTTCATAACGGACCTTCCTTTACGCTGTTCTTTTACACTAAAGCCACAAAGAACAAGCAGATCATGAAAGCGTTGGAAGCTTTAGCAATAAACCTTTTTATAGAGACTGCTACAGTTAAAAAAAATTTGCAAGGGAAGAAAGTTTTATTGGAATAACGAATGGAATAACGAAGAGGTTCTGACTATTTTTCGGAGAAATCATTTTACAATTCATCCTTCGATACGTTTTTTGAAGACAAAAACATTCGGGGCGAACGAAAACGATATAGACAAGGATTTTTCTTTTGTGCGAACGCTCGATCGGATCGCCCGCAGAGATTGAAATAAAAAGCTTGGTGCAAGAGGAGGGACTTGAACCCACACGCCTTTCGGCACTGGATCCTAAGTCCAGCGCGTCTGCCAATTCCGCCACTCTTGCACAAATTTAAAAGATCAAATATCTATACCCCATGTTCCATTTTATTTCACACGGGGACCCCACTTAAGAGGTTTTAGTCAAAAAACTTACTTATAATGTACCAGAAAAATAAAGAAAAGATAGAGGAAATTGCTACTTTTAAACGGTAGCAAGCTCTATTTCTTTTTTCTTTGTCATTCCTTCAACTTTAGCAATATATGCATCAGTAATCTCTTGTAAAACGTCTGCCAATCTATTGTGAAAGTTTTCAGAAATTTTTTTATCTTTTTTAGCATCCGTAATAAGATTTTTAAAATCCTTACGAACATTTCTGATAGTCACTTTACATTCTTCTAGCTTTTTATGAAGCTGTTTAATAAGTTCATCACGACGATCGGAGCTCATTTCAGGCAAGCGTAATCTAATAATTTTCCCGTCATTTACCGGTGAAACACCAAAGCCTGATGCAACAATTGCTTTTTCAATATCAGAAATCACGGAGACATCCCATGGCTGCACTGTCAATAAACGAGAATCCGGAGCAGAAACCATGCCGAGTCCTTTTAAAGGCACTGCATCTTGCCCATAGCAACTGACAGGAATATCTTCTATCATTGATGTATGAGCTCTACCTGTACGGATCTTTACCAATTCGCGCTCAAAATGCTTTAATGGATTTTCCATTTCAGCTTCCATAGGTTTCTGGAAGCTTTTAATATCATTTTCTATTAAAATGATCTCTATCATGACAATTCCTTTTTACTTACCAAGTTCAAAACGGCTAAACCTTCTGATACGAATACTTTCACCAGTTTTTGCCATTAATTCTTGTAAAACTTCTTTTACCGTAAGCTGATCATTTTTAATAAACGATTGCTCTAGCAAGCAAATATCGCTATATAATTTCTTAATTTTGCCTTCGACAACTTGCTCAATAATTTTTTCAGGTTTTCCCGAATTAGCCATTTGCTCCCTGAAAATATCTTTTTCATGAGCTAAAAACGCTTGATCTACTTGCTCAGGAGAAACATAAATTGCTTTATTTGCTGCAATCTGCAAACACAAATCTTGCGCGAATTGTCTTACTGCTTCAGTATTGGCAACAAAATCAGTTTCGCAGTTAATTTCAATAAGAACACCAAGACGATCACCCGGATGAATATATGCCTTAATAAGACCTTCACCAGTTTCTTTATCAGCACGTTTTGCAGCTACTGCTGCGCCTTTTTTGCGCAATAAATCTAATGCTTGGTCAAAATCTCCGCCTGTTTCTTCCAATGCTTTGCGGCAATCCATAAGACCTAGACCAGTATGATCTCTCAATTCTTGCAATAATTCTTTAGTAATCACTTTTGACATATATTTTTCCCTACATAATAAAGATATTCATTATTTTTATTGTGCCATAAATTGATTTTTTATCAATGATATATCGGAAAATAAGGCTATATATTACATTTTCTCAGGATGGCTGACACCGAGCAAATCTAAAACAAGCGCTATGGTATTGCCAAGGATATGAATCATGAGCAATCTTGCCCGGCTTTTTTGCACATTTTCTAGATCTATCACGCGCGCATGACTGTAATATCGGTGGAACAATTGTGCCAATTCAATTACATAATGTGCAAGCAAATGAGTTTGATGATTAACTGCAATATCAGATAACAATTGTTCTAAAAATACTATTTTTTTAATCAAAATAGCTTCTTCAGGACCAATATACAGTGCATCATCAGCATGTATATTCTGTAATTCTGGTGCTGTTGAAGCTTTTTCTAGAATACTGCGCGTACGCACATAAGCGTATTGCACATAATAGACTGGATTTTCTTCTGTTTTTTTAAGCGCTAACCCAAGATCAAACTCGAGTTGCGCATCTGCTTTTCGATTTAAATAAAAGAAGCGGGCAACATCTTTGCCAACCGTATTAATAATGTCTTGCAGGCTAATGATTGCACCAGAACGCTTAGACATACGCACCAATGCACCATCATTTAAAATTTTCACTAACTGATATAAAATAACATCAAGTGATTTTTCGCTAAAACCTAATCCTTGTTTTACTGCATTCAAACGCATAACATAGCTATGATGATCATGTCCTAGAATAAATATAAAGTGATCAAAACCACGATTAGCTTTATTTTGCAGGTATGCAATATCAGCGGCGATATAAGTATATTCACCGGTAGTTTTTTTTACTACACGATCTTTGTCATCACCAAATTGAGTAGTTTTAAACCACAACGCGCCATCTTGCTCATATAAAAGATTATTTTTTTGCAAAACCTCTAATGCTTTTTCTATCGCATCAGATTCATGTAATGTTTTTTCTGAAAACCAAACATCATAATGAATGCCATAATCTTGTAAGGTGTTTTTTAATGCTTCAAGTAAGTTATCTTTTGCATAGTTTGCAAAAAATGAATCTGGTTTTTCGAAAATAAGTTGACCATACTCAGCAAAACAACCTTGAGCGAGCTCAAGTAGATATTCGCCATGATATCCATCTTCAGGAATTGATACATCTACTCCAGCAACCTGTAGACAACGAATTTTAAATGACTCACCCAGTTTTTGTATTTGATTTCCCGCATCATTAATGTAAAATTCTTTAGTAACGTTATGACCAATAAAGGTTAAAACATTACCCAAAACATCGCCGATAATACCGCCTCTGCCATGACCAAAATGTAAAGGGCCTGTTGGATTTGCACTGACAAACTCAATAGAGATGTTCTGTTTTTTCTCTAACTTTATGGGTTTAAAAAACTGTTCTTTCCGTTCAAACAATTCTTGAACTAACAGCTTGAACGTTTCTTGCGTAAGGAAAATATTAATAAAACCAGGGCCTGCGATTTCTATTTTTTCTATCGATGGATGAGTAAATGTAGTCATAATTTCTGTGGCAATTTCCCGCGGCGGACGATTAAGCATTTTGGATAATACGAGTGCTATACTCGTGGATAAGTTGCCAAATGATTGCTTTGCTTCATCAGTATTAATCTGTAACCGTGTATGGTCAGATGATGCCTGATGTGTAGGAAATAAATTTTTAAGATGCTCGATAAATGCTTGTTGGATATGATCAATGCTATTCATAGGGTTTCAATTACTTCAGTTCGTATGTTTCGACAAGCTCAACACGAACGGTAAGAAAAAATAAACTATTATTTTGTTAATATTCAGATCCGTTCGTCCTGAGCCTGTCGAAGGGTACGAACTCATCTGAATATTGGTATTTTACCATAAAGATCAATTTCTCGATAGGGCATCAATCATAGCTTCATCAATCTCAATCTCTCGTTCTATATTTGCTATCTCATTTTTATAACTTGCAGCTTTATTGAAGAAATATTTTGCGAGTATTCCAGCACCAAAGGAAATACCAAAAGAAGAAACCTTAATGGTCTTAATTTTCGCATCTAAATACTTATCCCAATCCCTATTTCCCTGTGCATCAATATAAAGCCTATCCAACACACTCTCTCTTACAAAACGTTCAGTTTTTGCTATAGGATAGCTAATGGGATAATTTATATACCATGATTGCCCAAGTAGAGACTGCATAGCTTCCCACACGCCGCTTCTGCGAAAGCCTCCTCCCACTACATTTCGATCATCCGCAATCATATAACCACCAAGCATAAAACGTCGAACAGATTCCAAACCAAAGCCTACTCCGAGTATTTTATACAATAAAGGCATCCATGAGGTTGTATACGTAATCTTTTTGCTTTCCAAATCTTTCTTTAGCAATTCTTTACGCGTCTTGATGACCTCAATATCTTGACTAGAAAAAGCAAACCCTGGATCAAATTTCCTCGCGTCAACATCAAAAGCCTTAATAATTTCACTGTAACGACCCAAATTAATTGGCTTTTTAAAAGAATACATTAAGTTTGCTGAAAGCAATAGAAGCACTGCCACCAGCATATTTTTTAGATAATTCATAACCAAACCTCACTTATGACAATTATATTCTGGACCGAAACTCTATTTAATAAGCATTTTAAAACAAATCAATTCAAATAGTCAACAATTGGCTATGTGTGGACCATAAAACAGCCCCGCTGATTTTTTCAATCAAAGGGGCCTATTTTTAAATATTATCGGCTTAAAAGCTTACTCAATGTCTGCTTATAATCCTTGTTTAAGCCAATTTTTTAATCCGCTCACTGCATTAAAAAGATGCTCTTGAGCTTTACCAAGATAAGCTTCATTAGTAGCCTGAGTGTTTTGCTCTTCCACATTTTCTGTAATCAATGCAGTCTGGCCATCTTCTTTCTTCTCGCCAGTTTGATCTTCTGAATTTACCACCGAATCTGTTGATTCTTCTTTTTTAACATCCTTGCTACCATTATCTTGGCCCTGCAATTGAGCATCAGTGTCTTCTGGCTGCTGTTTATTGCCAGCATCTTTTACTTCACCTTCATTTTTTACTTCTTGCGCTTTTTTGTTTGCACAAAAGAATAAGGATTTTAACAAATGTCCACCTGCCGTAAGTAAAGCAACTGGTCCTGCAATTTTATTTTTGCGTACGGCAATAGCATAGATGCCAACAGCGGTTGCTGCAAAAGCAGCCATGATATGCGTTGAACGCTTTTTATACCAAACAACTGAATTTTGTTCATTAGCTGTATCTTGTTGTTCAGATACCATTTCCATTGTTTGGTTTTCTGATGCACATACTGGAGCGCATGCTACCATTATAGCAAAAAGAACAGCATTAACTTTTTTTGAAATCGTATTCATAGACTTACTTTCATGTAGTAATTTTATTGAAATATAAATATTTATCTGTTTCATTATACTTCTTGCTCCAAAAATCGCAATATCGCTCATTATTTTTTCACCATCTTGGCAATACGCTCTCTCAAAACATTTTTATCTGTAATATTTTTGTCGATCTGAAGCTCATACGCCCGCTTGAGTAAAGCACCCATGGCAGGCCCTGCGGGCACAAGATCCTGAATATCTGCACCTTTTAAAAGAGGTTCAACCTCGCCATAAAGCACTCCTGCTTGCTCAGTTTTTTCTTTAAAAACTGCCACATCGGGAAAATCGATATCAAGCGGATCGTGATTTTCTCCATTTCTTCCTCGCTTATCTGCAATACATAAATCAATGAGCATTGACATATCCACCAAGGGCGATAGCTTATTTGCCAATCGCTGATATGCAGGTATTTTCGCCTTATTTTTAGTAAATTGTAACGGCATCATATGGTATAAAACTAAGGAAGATACTGCCTCGATCAAATCGGCATTATGCGTAATACGCTTCAACATAGTGCGTGCATATCTTTTGCTTTCTTTTTCGTGACCAATACTTTTGATAACTCCATCAATTGTTTTAGTTGTTGTCACTTTGCCCAAATCATGGCACAGCGCCGCATAGAGTAAAATTAATTTATCACTCTCATTATCGTATTTTTTAGCAATTTTTGCTGCAGCATCAAGCGATTGCATGCTATGTTCAAACACATCTCCTTCTGGGTGCCACTTATATTCTTGTATAACTCCTACTGTATCGGCTAGTTCAGGCAATACTTCTTGCAAACGGCCAATTGCATGTAACCAACGGATTCCTAATGATGGCTTACGTGAAAGCAAAAGTAACTTTTTAAATTCTTCTTCAATGCGTTCACGTGATATCTGAGAAATATTCATGGTAGCACAGAGACTATTCAATTCATTATCAGGTATCATTTCAAACCGGCCAATAAACTGCATTATTCGATAAAAGCGCAATGGATCTTGTACAAAAAAACGAACATCAGGAGTACGCAGTATTTTATTTTTAATATCATCTTGTCCACCATACGGATCAATAAGCTCTTGCGTAACAAGATCAAATGCCATTGCATTCATCGTCAAATCTCTGCGTCGCGCAGCAATCTCAACAGACATATGAGGATCAACAACCACCGTAGGTTTTCTTCCGGAACTATCTACACGCGGCAATGACCAATCAACATCAAGTCCATGTATTTTCAGCACGCCAAATGCCTTACCAACTAAACTTACAGGACCAAATTGCTTTAATATATTTTCAAGCTCTTGTTCTGTTAGTCCATATATTTCAACATCGATATCATGAAGCGGCACATTCATTACCATATCACGTACGGCACCCCCCACTAATAATGCACGCCCATTATGTTGAGCGATTTCAGCAACTATTGGTTGTATTTTTTCATATTTCTCGCCTATTATATGCATGATACTCCCTTACATAATGATCTTGGATCTTTGAATTAGCACAACATTTTGTGTATGCTACAAACGCATAAATATAGAATAAAAATAAGGATAACTCATGAATAAAAACGTGTACACGGTCCTTTGTGTTGTGATAAGTACTTTTACTGCTTCCAATTGTCATGCAAAATTTTCGTTTCATGAAAAAATAAAATCATTTTTACAAAGTAATTCAGCAGAAAAAGTTGATCAAAAAGAATTTTCAGCTACATCAATTCAATCTTTATCACTGGCTAATATCAATGGTTCAGTCACCATAAAAACCGGTCCAAAAAATTCTCTTTTTTTACGAACTACTAAACGGGCGCGAAAAGAATCTTTATTAGATGCTCTGGGAGTTATTACTGAAATACATAACAATCATTTGGCAATCACCACTAAAAATAATAATAAAAGAAAAGCTGGCGCCATTGATTATGAACTCATTGTTCCAACATCATTGGATGTTGCCATCAATATTACTGGATATGGCAATGTATGCATCAAAGATGTTCATGGCGCTCTTGATATTATAGTACATGATAATATTAATATCATAAACAGTAAAAAGTTAGTCTCTGCGCAAACGCTTAAAAAAGGTTCCATTTCTATCACTAATGCTCATGGCCCGATAGAAGCTTATACACAACAAGGAAACATAACGGGTGAAAACATTACGCATAATTGTGATGCGCGTTCAACCAGTGGGAAAATATCTCTTGCGTATAAGCAAGTACCACCAACAAGCACCATCAATCTCACTACCACATCAGGAAACATTCAATTGGCATTGCCTGCAGAAACGAATGCTGCAATCTGCGGCAATACAACGTATGGCACCTTTATGTCCGACCATGATATTACACTCAAATCTTATACCACCAAACTTAATAAAACTGCATGGACTCAATTCACCAAAAACGTTAATGGCACACTCGGAAGTGGTGATGCGAAAATAGAAATCAAAAGTACTAAAGGAAATGTAAAAATTCTTGAGAATGTGGTGACGTAAAATATTTCCCATCCCGCTTACCTTGAGTATTTTACGAAGCAATAAGTGAAGTAATTTGAATTTTTCGAATAAGAGCTCAACTGAACCACTTATTTTGTAATCCTTCTTTAACTAATATCACCCACAAGATCAACTGATTAAATGAGCGCATAATCCACCCATCAAATTGTGCATTGGTAAAATCTGCGCTTTTGGCAAATGTGTTAATTATCCTCGCATCATGAAAATTTGCTTCGACAAATTTTGTATTCTGTGAATGTATGTTATATATTACTGCTTTACGCAAAGAAGTCTTGGTTAAATTGGCGTCAGACAGATCAGTCATCACCAGTATAGATTCGTCTAAACTCGCGCCAGTTAAATCTGCTCCGTTTAATTTGGCAATAGATAAATCTGCTAACCAAATCTTAGCATAGCTCATGTTAGCATCTTGTAATTTTGCACCGGACAACGAGGATCGGACAAAAAATGTCTCACTTAAATTTGCACCTTTTAAATATGCACCGGTTAAATTAGCTCCATTCAGATTTGCTTTGCTCAAATCAGTACCATCTAACCGCGCAAAACATAATTCTGCATCAACCAGGCTGATAGGAAGATTCTTTTCTTTGGCAGATTTTATTGCATTATAAAGATCTCTATTTTCTGCATCTGCTCTTCTTGCACTAAAATCGCATCCATCACCAATTCCTGTTTTTGCAAGAACCGCTAAATTGTGTGCTCTTATTTTTTCATTTTCTGCTGATCTTTTTTGTTCATAAAGTTCAAAAAAATTCTGGGATGCTGGACGCAATTGTCTGCCGATGGGATATTGAATTCTTCCCATATAAAATGCAAGGCCTACTACTGCCACCATTACAACAAACAATGCCAACAATAACTTCATAAAAAACTTAAACATATAACATCCTTCTTGAAAATATAAAAATAACCTATAATAATGAAAACTATATAGATTAAGGCGTAAAAACAATGATATATTTATCACAAAAAAAGGAATTGAAAATGAAAGCACTTTTATTGCTTATGGCTCTCATCAGTTTTACCACATTGCATTGCGTCTGTTCGTCAAAAAATCTTAAAGTAGGAGATCTTGCTCCTGATTTTGAACTCATGAATCAAGATGGTGAAATGGTAAAATTATCCGATTTAAAAGGTCACAAAGTAGCTCTTTATTTTTATCCAAAAGATAGTACACCAGGATGCACACAACAAGCTTGTAGTCTTAATACAGGATTTGAAGATTTACAGGACGCTGACATTCTTCTTTTTGGACTGAGTAAGGGAACATTAAAAAGTAAACAAAAATTCATTAAAAAATATGGTTTGAGTTTCCCTCTTTTAATTGCAACAAAAGATGTATTAGATGCTTATGGAGTCAGCACTGGTTTTTGGCGGCTTTATTTGCCTAAACGCCATACGTTCTTGATTGATAAAAATGGTATTATTGTTGCGATAATTGAAAATGTTGATACAAAAAATCATGCACAACAAATACTTGATACATTTGCAGCGGTAAAATGAGATACTTTTTATTATTACTTGCCATCTTCAATATAAGCTTTGGAAAACCAGATCCAAAGCTTATACTTTTTAATACCACCGATATCGATACTATTACAAAAAAAATCACTATTACTTTTATTGTTCCTGAAAAAGATTTTATTTATAAAGATTTTATTACCTGTTCAGTACATGAGCCAATGATAAGATTATCACCATGGAAAGCTGATAAAGAAAGCATAAATCATTACGATCCATCGTTCAAAGAAACGAAACAAGTGTTTAATGAGACTTTTTCTATTACCGTAACTGCAACACTAGAACAATGGATATCAGATCCTATTCATCTTTATTGTAGTTATTACCGCAAAACAAATAAAAAAATAAATGATACACTTTTTACTTTTTCTTTTCCTCAGCCATTGCAAACAAATATCCAGATTGACGGTATTATAGAGCCCTCATCAGCAATCGATTGTAACACATCACGATATATGCACCATCGATTTTCACTTTTTGAGCAATATTATAAAAAAATAAGCAATTTTTCACACCAGATAATTGCTGTCTTGATACAGTATCGTACAACATGTTTATCCTTATTGTTGATTGTGATGGGTTTACTATTCTTACTTTTTTATGTATATCGAGAGAATCTCAAAAAATATAAAAAGCTCTACGAACTAGTAGAACTCATCATATCTTTAGTTGTATTCATAATAACGTCATACGGAATATGGTATCTATATGGTATGGATAAACCGTTGAGTAAATTGTTTGCCAGCAGCATCGCTGCTTTATTTTTAATGATAATGGGTATTTTTTACATAAAAAAAAGTACGAATGTCTCGCTCGGATTCATTCGTACTTTTTATACTTGTGCGGGAATGATGTGTATAGGCTGTATGGTATTGTTATTTTTTAAAATTATGCAATATCTTGATTATCATATGAATTTATTTCCATAGAATATTCGCTAAAATTGCTTAATTCGATCCTATTTCTATTATAATAAATACAACGAGCTGATTTAATGTATTTATTATCTTTTTTTGCAAAGTAAACTTCTAGATTCGCACTAAAGTTATTGTAATCGTTACTCTCACGACCAAATTTCGTGAATTCTATTTCTCTAGTCTGTGCAGTAAAACAAATATTTCCCCACAATAATAATCCATACATCAGCAAACAGAACATTCCTGAATCCTTAGCCATTGTTTTTTACCAGTAAGAGCTGTTTTTTACTTGATAATCAAGCTATCCGTTGATTTCTATAAATCATATAATTTAATTGCTATGCAAAGTCCAAAAAACCCAAGTTAATTACTTTATACTCACCACTAAAGCAAACATTATCCCCATACTACTATCCAGAATACTACTAAATTTTTGATCATCAATTTCACTGTCTTCTTACTATCTATCAGCGCTGTTTTTTTACTTCATCATGACGGCCACGCATCTTTTCCATATCATGATTTTTTCTTTTTGCTTCATGTAATTCACGATACATAACATCAATAACGCGATCCATTGTTTGATAAAAGTCCATGCCTTCATGTTCATATGATGAATTAAGATTATACTCAGCACTTTTCACGAGTAATTCAACACGATGATGCTTATGTACTCTGCTTGGCTCAAGATAAAGATCTATATAAACAGGACCACGATCGTTTTCGAGAAACTCAATGATTTTCTCGAGTTGTTCGTTTGCATATTTTTCCATTACATCGGAATGATCCATATTGCGAAAAACAATACGTTTATTCATGGTAACTCCCTTACTATTTACGAAGATCTTTTATCTTGATCGTACTATAAATTTAATTGGCACACCACGTAAATCATATTTTTGACGTAAAACCTTTTCATAATACGCAAGTTGCGATTCACCAAACCACAGTGGCATATTCACGTGCAACACTATCGTAATAGGAGCGGTGCTAATTTGATGAGCAGAGAAAAACGTTAGCAGCTGCTTATTGTGATACAAGGGTCTTCTTACAGAGGCCTCTTTAAAAAGCTGCGTAAGTTCATTTTGATTAAATTGGCAAGAGTAACGATCCCACATTTCTCTAACTGCAGGCAAAATTTTGCCGACATTTTTTCCTGTTTTACAAGAAATAGAAAGAGTCACTATTTTCTTGAGAAAGAAATCGTATTCAGAAAGCGCATGATCAAAGCGAACTTTTGTTGATTCATCTATCAAATCTGCTTTGTTAAATAAAATCATTAAAGCTTTATATTGGCTATCAAAAGCATAAAAAGCCAATTTTAATTCCTGATCAACAACCGCATCTGCACTACCATCAACAAGCAATAACACAATATCAGAATTCTTTAAGGCTTGCATGGTTGATTGAACCATCATTCCTTCAAGTGGCTCTGTCACCGAACGCATTCTGCGTACACCAGGAGTATCGGCCAATTGAATATCTTCTTGATAGAATTTTACTCGCTCTACTAATGCTTCTCGCGTTGTACCTGCTTCAGGAGAAACAATCGAGCGTTCTTTTTGTAATAACAAGTTCATCAAAGAAGATTTACCCACGTTAGGTTTGCCCAAAAGCATAACTTTGTATGCAGGCTCTTCAACTTCAACCAATAAAGGTTGCGGTAAATGCGTAACAATAAGTTCTAGTAAATCTGCAATGTTTTTACCATGAGCAGCAGAAATAAAACAACTATAAGGAAAGCCAAGACTTTTAAATTCATATTCATTTTCAACTGCATCTTTAATATCAACTTTATTGATCACTAAAAACACTCTTTTTCCGTGTTTGTGCAATAACTTTGCAATCTCACGATCTTCAGTAACCAATCCTGCTTTACCATCTACCACAAACAATATGATATCGGCTGATTCAATTAAGGATAGCGCTATGGCACGCGCTTGTGCTAAAATAGGATCTTGTGTTCTTCGCAAGCTAATACCACCAGTATCAACTAACTCAAAACTTCTACCTTGCCAAGAAATGGTATCACTTAAGAAATCTCGCGTTACACCTTCCTGGTCAAGAGCAATTGCTTTTACATTGTCAGATAAACGATTGAACAAAGTAGATTTGCCCACATTGGTACGACCAACTATGACAACTTGAGGAACTTTTACTTTTTTCATTGATTTTCACGTATTTCGGTAACTACCCCTGGAAAATGACGCATAAGCATCGAAGCTTTCTTCCATGTATTTCCATCAGAAACATCAATACGCACATCATTTTTGTGTAATGTTATAGTATGAGTTTGCTTGGTAGCAGTGTAACGATTGCTGCCACGAAATTGTTCCTGAGGACGCGGTGATGATACAGGTGGTTTTTGTTGTTGTTGAATATGTTGTTTAACATCATCATTTTTTTGTTTTTTTACTATTTCAGCCTTATGTATTCCGGTAAATTGAGCATTAAGCATTGCTTGTGAAGAAAAAATATTCCGTAGCACTGGTTGCCACACATGCTGACTATTATCAAGCCAATCTTTAAAAAGAATAAAATCTTTTGATAATTCAATAGAAACAGTGTCCGTATCTGATGCATACGAAATAAAGCGGCTCTGTTTAAACACAGAGCTAATCAATGGATCATTAAGCGATTCAATGTGCATAACAAAACTCTGCCACTTTTGTTCATTAGTTAATGATTCTTGATCTTCATCACCACCATCGCCTTCTATCTCATTTTGATCATCGATTATTTTATTTTCATGAGCAATGATACCCAATGCACAAGGAGCTGAACCACTACCATTATCCGTCTTTTTTTTACACAAACTTAAGAGAACCATTTCTAAAAAAATATGTTGCATTGAGGTTTTAAGAAACAATTCTTCATGATTGTATAAGGTTTCAATAACATGGTGCAAATCAGATAAAGAATATAATTTTGCATTATCTTCCAACAGTTTAATGGATGAGATAAGCTCTTGTGGCCGCACACCATACTTAATCCACAATAATGCTCGTAACAAAATAACCATTCGTTGCCAAATAAATTCTGCTTTTTGTTGATCAACATGCAGCAACTGCAATAACTGAACTAATTCTATCGAAGAACCCTGAATACTATATTGTATAAGCTTCATAATCTGCTGATCATCAATATGTCCAAGCAAGGAAAGCACTGATTCTTTATTGACTATTGAGCTAGAAAACCTCACTTGCTCAAGCAAATTGAGCGCATCTCGCGCTGAACCACTTGTATGACGTACAATAAGATCAAGGCCTTCCTCTGTACAGGCAATCTTTTCGGTTTTACAAACAAATTCCAAATGGTTTTTTAAAGGGATATAAGGTATCGATGTAAAAAACAATTGAAAACAACGAGATCTCACGGTATCAATGATTTTATGGGGATTCGTTGTCGCTAAAATAAAAAGTGCCGTAGCAGGAGGCTCTTCTAAAATTTTTAACGCTGCATTAAAGGCAGCCTTACTCAACATATGAACTTCATCAATAAGATAAACTCGCTTACGTCCCATAAGAGGAAGCAGAGAAGATGATTCAATAATGCTGCGGATATTATCAACACCAGTATGAGATGCCGCATCAATTTCAATAAAATCCGGGTGATTACCATCACGCATAGCAACGCAAGATTCACATACCAAGCAAGGAATAGATGATTTTTTTGGATCTTTTTGAAATGAAGATAATACATGACAATTTACCGCAGCTGCAAAAATACGAGCTGTTGATGTTTTACCACAACCACGTTGTCCGGCGAATAAATACACAGGAAAATAGTGTCCCAAATAGAGACTGTTTTTAAGAATACGAACGGTAAGATCTTGCCCAACTATTTGGTCAAAATCTTGAGATCGCCATTTTCTACTTAAATTTAATGCAACAGAACTCATTTTATTGGGACTCTTAACAAAAATAATTTTATCAATTTAAAAAACAGGAATACATAAGAAAATCATACTTCTTGCCACTTTTAACTCCAACGCTTGCTGACTTCGTTCTTCCGCCGCCAAAGCGTGAAGAATGCGTGCCGAGAGCTGCTCCATTTCAAGAAAAAAAATGGGAAAGTATCTACAAGAAAATTGCACATCCTGCTGCTTCTTTTCAGACCTGACAGATTATGAACTCATTTCTTTATCTACTTTCCCATTATTTATATGCTGCTGAGACAGCAGCGTAATTTTAAAAATCGCAGAACCAAGATCGATTTTTTATTTTTATAGCCCTACTGCGCTGAAGCTTCGAAGGGCAAACTTTTTCTCAATCTTTGCAGAGGTCCCCAGCGTAATTTATGAAGCCGGGTAAAAGTTTGGTGGAGAGAGAGGGATTCGAACCCTCGATGCCCCTTTCGAAACATACATGATTTCCAATCATGCTCCTTCAACCACTCAGACACCTCTCCTTTAACCTCAATTTATTGCTATAATTGAGAACCTCACTTAGGATGGGGAATCACACCCCATTAAAAGAGGAAGAAATTATATCTGACTTTTATTCTTGGACATCAAGCTGTTGCAACGCTATTTCAACATCAGTTGGAGTTTCTTCTACAACTGGTGCTGCTGCCGAGACTGTTCCGGTTTTTTTAACTTGTTGATGTTCTTCTTTTGTTTTTTTAGTAAAAATCTCATTTCCTCGCTCAACAGCATTTGCCATTTCATTAAGAAGCAGGCCAATAGATTGAGGAGAATCATCATTTCCCGGAACAACATAATCAACATCAGATGGGTCGGAATTAGTATCAACAATACCAACTATCGGCACGCCCATTAAAGCAGCTTCTTTAACTGCTGACTGCTCCTTGCTCACATCAACAATAACGATTGCACCAACTGGCAACATCAACTTTCTGATGCCACCAACTGTTTTTTCAAGCTTGTCAGCCGTTTTTCTATATAAATTAAGTTCTTTTTTAGTATAAAAAGGATTCGCTTCGGATTTTGCCAAAATATCTTCATAGTGAAGCAATCTCGTGAGGGATTTTTTAACTTGGCTCCAGTTAAGTAACGTTCCACCTAACCATCTATGGTTTACAAATGGCTGATTTAAACGCATACCGATTTCCATAATACTCTTTGATGCAGCCTTTTTAGTACCAACCCACAAAACCGTCTTACCTTCAGCGGCAACAGTCTCTAAGAATTTTTCTGCTTTGCGTAAATGGTCAGCAGTAAGGGCAACGTTAATAAGATGAACGCCATTTTTATAACCCCAGATATATTGCTTCATTTTAGGGCACCAACGCGATTTCTGGTGGCCAAAATGAACCCCTGCTTTTACCAATTCCCCAAACAATTCTTTAAGATCTCTCATCCAAACATCCTTTATGATTTTATTTCACTCATTGAAATTGTAACAAAACAAGAAAAAATTGCAATTTATATCCGATTATTTTTCAAATTACTCTTGCTCGGACCCTATTACTTCATTATTTACCACAGCCTTTTCAAAGCGGCGACCAAGCAAAAAGGCCACCCCAAACCACATACACACTATTCCAGCGAAAAAGAAGGAATAGACTGGCAGCAGGAGGGATGCACCCATTTTTGAGGCGAAAACGTTAAACATAGAACCGGCCGTTTTGGCAAATTTGCTACCGAATGCATCAATCCACGATTTTGATTTGAATTTAATTTCTTTAACCGTTGGCAAATATAAACTTTCGCGAACAGGGGCTAGAAACGCATAGTTCAAAGCCGTGAATATAACGAACGCATTACGCAAGCCATGAGGAGATGTTTCAAATATAAGATAAAACAATATGCCACCCATAGATAAGGGAATAAGCATCAAACAAAAACGTGTCCCTAGACGAGAAAGCAAAGCCTGAGTACCAATTAAAGAAATAAGAAACCCTACAAAATGCGCTTTAAAAGCTATTTCAAAAAGCACTTTAGAGACATCAGATATTGATTCTGCTCCGGTTTCAGCTGCACCAAGACGTAAATATCCAAGCACTGTAGATACTGTTTCGTAGAAAAAAACCATGCCAAAGATACCGAGCACGTAGGGATATTTCACAAACATTTCTAAACCAGCAAACATACTTGGTTTGGCTCGAACTGATTCGTCTTTGTTTTTTTCCTGTTGGTAGGCTGCCTCATATCCATGCAACAAATGTCCTGGAACCTTTTTTATAAAAAGTATAGCAACTATAGGTACCAAAGCCAAAAACAATGTAGAAACAACCAAAATGATTTGATGTGCAGCAACATGCGTTAAATAAGGATGTGCTAGCTGGGAACTCAGATTAAAGATATACCAGGCCAAAGCAGCAGAAACCATTCCTCCGAATTTCGATCCAGCCACCATATAGCCATAATTTCTTTTTGCTTCAAGCGGACTATTAACAGAGTTTGCTAATGCCCAAAATACGCCAACCACAAATGGCGAATATCCTTCGACAAAAAAATAAAAGAACCATCCAAACAAACGACTCGGATGCGCATCGGTATTAAGAATACCAATCTGCGGATGGCCAATAAAATACGCAAAGATTAAATTTGCTATACCAAAAATAATACTATAAATAATAAGTAACTGATAACGACGCACTCTATCCACAAGACGCGAATAGAAAAAAATTGCAGGAACAAGCATGAGCATAGAAATGACTTTTACCCATGGTATATATTCTTTTCCAACCGTTCCTAAGAAAATAGAGCTCTTAAGATCTCGCGTTATGGTATAAGCACCAACAACAAGAAAATAAAGAAGCGATAGGAAAAAGAGCTTCATTCGCTCTTGTGGTTCAATCTCAAATAGCCCGCGGATCATCTGCCTAACTTTAGATGCCATCCTAATTAACCAAAACCTTTTAACCCCCTGCTTGCATTTTTATTTTTCGCTTGAAAGCTCCATCGAAGATGGGGGATAAAATGGAGCCTTCAATAATAACACTATTCTTGTCAAAAAGAGCCCTCTAAAATATAAATTAGAAGGCTCTTTTTATCATTTACTATACGCTTGTATTAACAAACAATACGTTTTTCTTTAATTGCTTTGTCATATGTTTTAGCAACATAAATCGCCACTAAAAGCCATACACCAATCAATCCAAAAGAAATAATTGAACTAAACATCAAGAATCGTGTAACACCATCAATGTTGCCAAGACTTGCAACGAGAGGTTTACGGAAACCATTAATGAACGATCCACTTGCTTTTGAAAAACGTCCACCAAACATTTCAATCCATGCTTGTGCTTTGTATTTAGTATCTTTTGAAGTTGGAATATATAGTTGTTTTAATGTTGGTTGATTAAGTGCATAGTTAACAGCTTTTGAGAACACCATAATCCAAAAACCAATAACCAATGATTGTGGATTAAATTTGATTAAAACAACAGCTGCTGCAGTTAAAACAGGAAGCATCAATAATGAAACTCTCATTCCCAAAACACGCTGAATACTATTGATACCAAAAAGCACACACAATGTTGAAACTAATCCTGTCCATGTTGCATAAGATGCCAAGTAAGAACCTTGTTCAACCTCATTGGTAAATGACGCCATAACGCTACACTTGAAATGATAATCAAGTACAGTTACTACAACTTCATACACCGTGATAATTAAAAATAGACCAAGCAAATAACCTTGTGTTGCTAATAATTTCAAGCCTTCAAAGAATCCCGGCTCACTTTCAACTTGCTCTTCTCTATCCTCTTCTCCTTCTGCGCGATATCCTTTTAACTGATGTGCTGGGGTAACTTGCATAAATACCCAGAAAAGAAGACCAATAGCAAAAAGCATGCCTGCCAAAATACCCACAACTGGCGCACTATTTGCAAAGCCAAGAGCTTTCGCATTCAAAAAGAATGGTCCAACCATGTTTCCAAATTGGCCAAACAGCGCTACAAGAGGAAAACCTCTTTTTGCCGATTCCGGAGAAGTGATATCTGTCACAATAGCCCAGAAAAGAGCTACCATTAATGATCCAAAGCTTTCAACCCAAATATACCAAACCCATCCCAAAATACGCGTTGGACTTTTCACTGTATTTGCTAATCCAATTGATGGATCAGAAAAACAGAAAAACATTACCAATGCTATCAAGCCATATAGGCCAGTCAAACAATAAAAAACTTTATGACGTGGAAAAGTGTCAACGAGCTTGCTATAAAGGATTACAATTGGGAACATAACAACCAAAGATAGACCTTTAGCCCATGGCTGCCAATCTTCAAGACCAACAATTGCATTGAAAATACTATCTTTCATCGGACGCAATGCCCAATAAATTGCAATTATCCCACAAAAAATAAGAGCGAGAATACCAAACTTTTTCAGTTCCTCTTTGCTCTCAAAATTTCCCCAGAGCGTCGTCGCAAGACGTTTTAACATCGAGACCCTTCCGAATAAAAATAATATTGTTACTATAAAAACTAACTTTACTAGATAAATTTAGCAAAGGATTAATGATTTGTAAAAATTATGTTATAAATCGATGATATTCAAAAATATTATCCGTGCATTTGTTCATAAACCATTACGTCATTTTTTGCATCTTCAAAAATACATCAAAGGCTCCAGAACTTAGATTGCTCACAAAGGACTCAAATTCCTTCTGATCCTTAACGCTTTCATTCAAATGTTTACGCGCTTCATCGTCGCTCATCTCTGGCCAATTATCCTGCTCATGAGACGATGGTAGTATAAAAAATTCTTCACCATCTCTTTCTAGCCTATTTTCTAATCTTGCTATTTCAATTGTCTTTTTAATGTCTTGCTTAACCATTATTCGAAAAATATATCTTATCACCTCTGGGTTACCACAATATTGCTCAAAACTGTTATTATCGCCATATGTGTGAGGAGGCGTTTGTCCGGTAAAAGCAATACCCATTTTATAAGAACCCCATAATATTTGTCTTTGTCCATTTAAACGGACTACAGCAGGAATGTTTATGTCTGCTCCATGATCAAGTAATACTTTTACTTGTTTTACTGTTGCATCTGGCCGATCAATCAGCAATTGAAGTGGCGTATATCCATCATATCGGACGTTTATATCTTCAAACAATTCGAGTTTTTCATCATTCGAAAAAATCTTATTATCCATTTTTTGCATACTAACAAGGTCGTAAAAAGAATGAACTTGAGGTTTCTGTTTGCTTGTGTTGGATTGGACCATAGAACAACTGCCATACATACCAAAAACTTGGCCTACCGTAGAAAACAGCCCCACATACACAATCACATACATCTTTTGAAACATATAAAATCCCCTACCATGCTATTTGTTTTAAAATTATTTCTCAAATAGTAGATTTTAGAGAAAAAAACCATTTGGCGCAACCTTTTTGTTCTAACCTCCTAACAAGTCACCATATATTTTCTATTAGAATTATTGTTTTTGATTGACAAAAAACAGCAATAATTTACTATTAAAAGGAATAAGACTTACCTACTATAAAGGAAAATGGGGACGTACTATGAAAAAAGAAAAAACGAAAAAACTAAAATCAACTCGAAAAAGCACAACAAACTCTTTGCCCCTATTACCTCTTAAAAACATAGCAATGCTGCCTAAAAGCATCATACCCGTTATTGTTGGCCGCGATATTTCAATTAAAGCAGTTGAGCACGCTCTTCAAGCTGATCGTATGCTCTTTATCTCAGCACAAAAGAATGCTTCAACAGAAACTCCTGAGCATGAAGACATGTTCATGTATGGCATTCGCTCGATTATATTACAAGTTGCGCGCCCCAATGGACAATTGCGAATCCTTGTTGAAGGTCTTGAACGCGCAAAAGCTCTGAAGTTCGAAAACCATGAAAATGGATTTATCAATGTTTGCTATGAAGACCTTCCGACTCCATCTATCGAGCTTTCTACAGAGCTTGAAGCAACTTGGCGAGAAATGGTTCAACTCTATACAACATATTCAACACTCAATGATAAAGCTCCATCTGATCTTGTTGTAGGCGTAAAAACAATCCAAGATATGGATTATGTCAGCGATACAATTGCTGCCCATATTGATACTCTGTCTCTTGAAGATAGACAGGCTATCCTTGAGCTATCTGATTTAAACCTACGTATGCTCGAAATATGTTATTTCTTGGGAAAAAACATTGATAGGCTCCAAACAGATTTACGTATTCATGGGCAAATTCAGGCACAAGTTGATAAAAATCAACGAGAATATTATCTTCACGAACAAATGAAGGCTATTCAAAAAGAACTGGGCCGTGAAGACCAATCGGAAGATATCGGAGCAATACGTCAAAAAATTAAAAATACTGGTTTATCAAAAGAAGCACAACAAAAGGTTGAAAGCGAACTGAAACGCTTGGAACAGATGCCTCCTTTATCTTCAGAAGCTGCCATCAGCAGAAATTATATTGATTGGATTCTTTCATTGCCATGGCAAGATGTGAGTAAAGATACGGTAAACATTGTACAGGCTGAAAATATTTTAGACAAAAATCACGCCGGCTTGAAAAAAGCAAAAGAGCGGATTGTTGAATTTATTGCCGCGAAAAAATTCTCTAAGAATTTGCACCGCTCTCCAGTAATTTGTCTTGCTGGCCCTCCGGGCGTCGGTAAAACATCATTAGCACGTTCTATAGCAGAAAGCATGGGACGCGAATTTATTCGTATTTCATTGGGCGGCGTACGCGATGAAGCTGAAATCCGTGGCCACAGACGTACTTATATCGGTGCATTACCAGGTAAAATTATCCAGGCAATGAAAAAAGCCAATGTGCTCAATCCGGTTATCTTGCTTGATGAAATTGATAAAATGTCTCGCGATATGCATGGCGATCCTGCTGCAGCATTACTCGAGGTATTAGATCCTGAGCAAAATAAAAACTTCATCGATCATTTCCTCGATACTGGATATGACTTGTCTCAAGTTATGTTCATTGCAACAGCTAATATGGTGGATCAAATCCCATATCCGCTCTATGATCGTCTGGAAATTATTAATCTTTCTGGATATTCAGAACATGAAAAGCTTGAAATAACAAAACAATTTCTTATTCCGAAAAACTTAAAAGAATACAATTTAACTCAAAAACAATTCACTATTTCTGATGAAGTGATTTTATCTATTATTGATGAATACACTAAAGAAGCGGGTGTACGTCAACTTGAACGCATTATTGCAAAATTAATGCGCAAAACAATTCAAGTATTATTGAAGAATGAAAAGATAAAGTCTTATATAATAACTAAAGAAATTGTTGTAGAGTGGCTCGGAACTTCTGCCAATAAAAAAACAAGCATGAGTCAGAAAAAAGAACGCATTGGCCTTGCAACAGGTCTTGCATGGACTGAGGTTGGTGGTGACGTTCTAGAAATTGAAACATCGATACTGACAGGAAAAGGTGGATTAACTTTGACCGGTCAGCTTGGTGAAGTAATGCAAGAATCCGCGCAAGCTGCTATGAGTTATATTAGATCTCGAGCAAAAGATCTGGGATTAAAACCGAGTTTTTATTCATCAAATGATATCCATTTACATATACCAGAAGGCGCAACACCAAAAGACGGTCCTTCTGCTGGTATCACCATTTGTACCGCGCTTGTTTCTGCATTAACAAACAAGCCAACAAAACATAAACTTGCTATGACTGGTGAAATTACTCTGCAAGGAAGAATACTTTCTATTGGCGGACTTAAGGAAAAAATCCTTGCAGCCAAGCAGCATGGATGCCCTACCATAATTATTCCTCATGAAAACTATGATGATATTCAGGATATAAAAAAAGAGATGTCCTAAGATGGATTAAATATTACATATGCAAGCAATATGGATGAAGTCCATAAAATTGCATTTGAAAAAAATCCTTTCGGTAAAAAAATACGACCAATGAAAAAAAGCCCAGTAAAAAAAACTAAAGCAAAAACAGTTTAAACACTCACATACAATGGAGTTCATTATGAACAACAGATATATCGCAACCTTGCTGTGCACTATAGT
>JACZCT010031509.1_pt1 | contig 42106 bp, 39 predicted proteins | sample 8641871 | NCBI WGS metagenome assembly JACZCT01 (sample SAMN15324604, study PRJNA640507) | soil metagenome | isolation source: monocropping sugarcane control | place: China: Luxin town, Laibin City, Guangxi Province | collected 2019-07-25 | depth 10cm m | reverse complement strand
ACGGCCCGCCAGACCTCGAAGGAGATCTCGGAAGCCATCTACTTCAATGCCTTGAAAACCTCGATGGAGTTGGCCGTCCAGCAGGGGGCTCACCCAGCGTTTCAAGAGACACGCTCAGCCTCTGGGGAGCTACAATTTGACGCTTGGGGTGTCATTCCGAGCGAGCGTTGGGATTGGGCAGGTCTTCGCGAAAAGATCAATCTCCACGGGCTGCGCAACTCACTCCTGATTGCAATTGCCCCGACGGCTACGATTGCTTCGATTGCCGGCTGCTACGAGTGCATCGAGCCGCAGGTGTCCAACATGTTCAAGCGGGAGACCCTTTCGGGAGACTTCCTCCAAGTCAACAAGTACCTCATCGAAGACCTGAAGAAGCTCGGGGTCTGGAACGATGATGTGAGGTCCCGTCTGAAGGCAGCCGAAGGTTCGGTGCAGGGGCTGCCTGAGCTCCCGAACGACCTGAAGCTGGTCTATCGAACGGTGTGGGAGATCCCGATGCGGTCTCTCATCGACATGGCGGCTGATCGGGGCGCCTTCATCGACCAGAGCCAGTCCCTGAACCTCTTCATCGAAAGCCCTAACATCGGTCAGCTCTCGTCGATGTATTTCTACGCTTGGAAGAAGGGTTTGAAGACGACCTACTACTTGAGGTCTCGCCCGGCTACCAGGATCGCCAAGACTACGTTGGCTCCTACTCCTGAAAAGGAGGTTGCCGCCGTGGTCTGCTCGCTGGAAAACCCCGAATCGTGTGAGGCCTGCCAATGAACGCGAAATTGCTCGACCCTGGGATGTCCCTCACGCTTCGGCCGATGAGATACCCAGCTTTCTACGACATGTATAGGGGGGCCATCAAGAACACGTGGACGGTCGAGGAGGTGGACTTCTCTACCGACGTAGGCGACCTACGATTCAAGATGACGTCGGCAGAGAGGCATCTCATCCATCGCCTCGTGGCGTTCTTTGCGACGGGGGACTCGATCGTAGCGAACAACTTGGTGCTGAACCTCTACAAGCACATCAACTCGCCCGAAGCGAGGATGTACCTGTCTCGGCAGCTCTATGAGGAGGCGCTCCACGTTCAGTTTTACTTGACGTTGCTCGATACCTACGTACCCGACTTGGATGAGCGGCGGCAGGCGTTCGAAGCGGTCGATCAGATCCCGTCGATCCGAAAGAAGGCTGAGTTCTGCTTCCGATGGATCGACTCCATCCAGAGCTTGGATCGCTTGGAGACCAAGGCTCAGCGTCGTCAGTTCCTTCTGAACCTCATCTGCTTCGCGGCCTGCATCGAAGGGCTGTTCTTCTTCGGGGCCTTCTCCTACGTGTACTTCTTGCGGTCGAAGGGCCTATTGCACGGGCTTGCCGCGGGCACCAATTGGGTGTTCCGGGACGAAAGCGCGCACATGGGCTTCGCCTTCGAGGTGGTCAAGAAGGTCCGTGAGGAGGAACCCGACCTATTCGACGACCTCCTGTCGCAACAAGTCGTGCAGATGGTTGAAGAGGCCATCGAGTGTGAGGTTCAGTTCGCGGCGGACATGCTCGGCCAAGGTGTCGCTGGTCTTTCTGTCACCGACGTTAGGACCTACCTTCAGTTCTGCGCCGACCAGCGGTTCCAGGTTCTGGGCATGCCCCGGCGCTACAAGGTCCGAAACCCCTTCCCCTTCATGGACCTCCAGGATGTCCAAGAGGTGGCGAACTTCTTCGAACGACGTGTATCGGCCTATCAGGTAGGGGTCGAAGGCTCCCTGAGCTTCGACGCTGCTTTCTGATGCCTACCCCCGCGCTAAACAGCCTCGGCCATATCCTCGAAGGTGTGGTCGAGCGCGACCCTGTGACGGGCACTCTTCAGATTATGACCGTGGAAGAAGGTCGTGCGAAGGTCACGGATATCCTCGAGCTGATCGCTGGGTACGAGGGCAAAGAAGTGCGCCTCACCTTGGCCTCGTTCGAGAACCTGGCGACCATCGCGCAGATGGTGGAAGCTGCGGGAGGGGGTCAAGTCAGCGGCGTGATGCCTGAAGATTTGCCTGGGGTCCCCCTCAATATCGCACGCCGAAGAATCTGATTTTGGTGTAGTCCACGGGGCATGGACCCCATGGACGCGGCGATCTTAGGTCGAATCAAGGAGCTGGAAACCCGCCTTCAAGAGGCGAGCGATGCCTATTACAACAGCACGCCCGTTGTGACCGATGAGGTCTACGATGCCTGGCGGGATGAGCTGGTAGACCTAAAGGCTGACAGCCCCGCCGTCACAACTATTGGGGCCCCGGTTGCAGCTTCCGAATGGGTGAAGGTCAAGCACTCCTTTACCATGGGATCGCTCGACAAGGCCCAGACTCCGGAAGAGATGCAGGCCTGGTGTTCAAAGGTTCAACGGACCGCGGACGAGAGGTTCCTCATCACCGAAAAGCTCGATGGGATCTCGATCAGCCTTCGGTACGAGAACGGAACGCTGATGCAGGCAGTCACTCGTGGCGACGGCGTCACGGGTGAAGACATCGTAGCGAACGTGCGTCGCATGAGGGGGATCCCTCAGACGCTGGGTACCCAGGAGTCGTTGATTCTTCGAGGTGAGATCGTCCTACTCAAAGACGATCACAAGAAGCACTTCTCGGACAAAGCCAACCCGAGAAACGCAGCGGCGGGAACAGCCAAACGCTTCGACGGGCAGGGTAGTGAACACCTCACGGTCATTGTCTACCAGATCGTGGAAGGCATCGAGGTCTCGAGCGAAGAGCACCAGTTCAAAGTACTCCAACAGCTAGGTTTCACGGTTCCTCGTTGGGAAGTCGTTTGGGCCACCTCCACGGTATTGGACACGTGGACCAAGTACGAACGAGGCCTTCGTGAGGCCCTTCCCTACGACATTGACGGGCTCGTGGTGCGTCTGAACGACCTCTCGTACCAGTTGAGCTTGGGGGATAACCACGGGCGTCCGAACGGGGCCGTGGCTTTCAAATTCACTGCCCCGGCTCGTGAGACCCTGGCCAAGGAGTTGATCTGGCAGGTCGGCGGGACGGGGCGTATGACTCCCGTCGCGGTCTTCGATCCGGTGAATCTGGTGGGGGCTGAGATCTCCCGCGCGAGCCTCTACAACCTCGCGTATATCGAGAAGCTTGGCTTCGACGTGGGCGCCACCATTCTGGTTTCCCGCTCGAATGATGTGATCCCCAGGGTCACACAGGTTATCAAGGGGGTGGGGACAACTGCCCGAGCCCCCAAGTTGTGCACAGCCTGTGGACATGAGACGGCTCGGGACGGGGAGTACGTCATCTGTCCGAACGTTGCTGGGTGTCCTGCTCAAGCGGTCGGCCGTATCAAGCAATGGATCGGCGAGCTCAACATCCTCGAGTGGGGGGAGACGCTCATCCAAAAGCTCGTGGACGAGAAGCTCGTCACGAACGTTGCAGACCTCTACAAGCTCAAGAAGGAGCAGCTAGCCAGCCTTGAACGGATGGGGGATCGGTCTGCCGAGGCGGTATTGAAGACGCTCTGGGCTTCGACGCCGATGGCTCTCGAGAACTTCCTGGGAGCTCTTAGCATACCGCTTTGCGCCACGTCCATCATCCGACTCGTCATCGATTCGGGCTATGACACGCTCGAGAAGATCCAGGCGATGACCTATGCACAGCTCATGGAGATCCAGGGATTGGGTCCGAAACGGGCAGATGCCATTCACGATGGACTCCGAGCAAACAAGCAGCTCATCACGGACCTGCTCGCGGCCGGGGTGACCATCAAGGAACGAACCAAGGGAAGTCTCACGGGCAAGTCGGTCTGCTTCACAGGGAAGTCCGTGAGGAAGCGGGCTGAGCTAGAGCAGATGGCCGTCAACGCAGGGGGCTCTGTAAAAGGCAGTGTGGGTAAGGGCCTCACCTATCTCGTGATGGCCGACCCGGCCTCTACATCCTCGAAGGCGGAAGCAGCTCGGAAGAACGGCACTAGCTGCATCTCTGAAGAAAACTTCGTGGCGATCTGTGGAGGAGTCTGATGATCATTGGTGTGAGTGGTTTCTCGGGTAGCGGTAAGGACACAGTAGCGGACGAGATTTGTCGAGATCCCTGGATTCTGGGCGAGACCAACCGTGGTTCATGGTTCGTCAAATTGGCCATGGCAGATGGCATCAAGCGGATCTGCCACGATGTTTTTGACTGGTCCTATGAGCAACTATGGGGCCCGTCGGCAACTCGGAACATCCCTGACAAGCGGTATCCGAGAGAAGGCGGGTTCCTCACGCCGAGGTTCGCACTTCAGGCACTCGGATCTGAGTGGGGGCGTAATTGCTACGAGAATGTGTGGGTGGAACTAGCCATCCGGCTCTCAAAGCAACTAGTGGGGAGCTCCGAGTATGTCTACAGCCAGGTTCGAGGTGTGATCCCAGCCAGCAAGGTGGGTCCGATCGAACCTTGGAAGGGTGTCGTCATCCCTGATTGCCGGTTCAAGAACGAGTTCTCCTTGCTCCGAGAGGCGGGGGCAAAACTAGTGAGGGTGAAGCGGAAGGGGCTCGAGGAACCTCCCTACCGCCATCCGAGCGAGACGGAGCAGACTGAGGTCCCCGACGACTACTTCGACTACGTTTTTCACAACGATGGCGCACTCGAAGACGTGCCCCTCAAGATCGCCGACATGATGAAGGAGCTTTCGAAATGACTGAAATTCACATAACGAGCCATAACCAAACGGGTGGCGTCACTGTCGGGCAGATCGTTGGGTCTGGGTCTCCGGGACCCGTCCAACAATCGAAGCGTGACGCTTTGTTGGGGAAGTATTTTCCCGTACTCGACCATGGGTTCGTAGCCTTGGTCGACTACATGGGAGACGATGCCGCGATCGTGCAGGCCGCTCGAGTGAGCTACGGCGCGGGCACCAAAAAGGTCAGCGAAGATCGGGGGCTGTTGCGCTACCTTCTACGCAACAAGCACACGACGCCGTTCGAGATGGTCGAGCTGAAGTTTCACGTGAAGCTGCCCATCTTCGTTGCTCGACAGCTCATTCGGCACAGGACGAGCAACGTGAACGAGTATTCGTTGCGGTACTCTCTCGCACCTCTTCAGTTCTATCTTCCCGAGTACGAAGTTTTTCGGAAGCAGAGTGCCACCAACCGCCAGGGTCGTGGTGAAGCAGCCGACCGTGCTGTCTATGATCGTATCTCCGAGGCCTGGAAGAAGCTTTATGCGGCGGCCGGGGACCTCTACACGGAGGCGGCGCTCGTCGAGGAGGTTGCTCGAGAACTAGCCAGGCTTCACCTACCGCTGGCTCTCTACACGGAGTGGTACTGGAAGATCGACCTGCACAACCTCTTCGGGTTCCTACGACTCCGAAGCGACTCTCACGCCCAGTGGGAGATTCAGCAGTACAGCAACGTGAAGGCAGGCCTCGCGAAGATGGTGGCCCCGCTAGCGTACGAGGCGTGGGTGGACTTCGTGCATTGCGCTCGCACATTTAGCCGGCTCGAACTAGTTGCACTCGAAGAGAGCTTGCGGACCGGCAAGATGAGTGACACACGGCTTGCTGAGATCGGACTCTCGAAACGCGAGATCGAGGAGTTCACCTCGAAGACGAGCGGTGCCCCGGAGGTCCCAAACTTCGAGCTCGATCTGTCGGCTGCGAAGAACGCCGAGTATTTCCGCCTCAAAGCGGAGGAAGCGGTACCGAAGGTTGCCGTCTGAATCCATCCCCGGGATCGTAGATAGGGTCATCTTCAACCATGGCACCTACTACATCCTGAGTTTCACGGGTCTCTCCGAACCCGATGACGAGTTCGAGGAGCAGGTGGCCTCTCGACCCATCAAGGCGAAAGGCCACCTGTACGGACTCCTCCAGGTTCGTGAAAACACGACCGTCAGGCTGGTCGGCAAGTGGGTCCGACATCAGAAATACGGGAGTGAGCTCGTTTTTCAGAGCTGGGAGCCTTGTGCCGAGACCCCCGCAGCTATCGCGTCCTTCCTCAACACCTGCGTCGACGGGTTCGCGGATCTTCGATGGGTGCAAGCCCTGGTGAGCCGCTACGGCTCTGAGACCTTCGAGTGGCTCACCAAGCGTCCGGGGGAGATCCAGGCTGAAGCTTTTGAAGGGATCTCCCCCACCACGGTGGAGAAGGGACTGCTTGGTTGGGAGAGGGCCATCGCACAGCGTGACCTGTCGCGAGTGCTGCAATCTGGAGGCCTCAACGGCACTGACGTCCAAACGGTCATGATCCGGTTCGGGATGGAGGCCTCAAAGATCATCGCTGAGAACCCCTATCGTTTGTTGGAGATCGCGGGCTTCTCTTACGGCAAGGTCGACAGACTGGCGATCTCCCTCGGGGTCAATCCGAACGATCCTCGACGTGTGCAAGGGGCCGTCCTCTGGGCGTTGCGCGAGGCTTCGACACAAGGCCACCTGTATATGCGGCGAGGCGAGCTCGGGAAAATCATAGCCGACCTCACGACCAAGGAAGCTATCCACCCGCTTCCTCTCGGGGACGATTCAGGCAAAGCCTACAACGATGCGGTGGTGCATCTTCTCAGGCAGAAAGCCGCGGTGCTCGATCCAGAAGCAGGGTTGTACCTGCCGGACTTCTTCACTTATGAACGGCGGTCGGCGAGCATCCTGGCAACGCTCCTGAAGAACACGAAGATCGACGAGAACCTGACGCCGTCGATCGAGGAATACGAGAAGACCTCCAAGATACAGCTCTCCGCGGCCCAGCGACAGGCTGTGGAGCTTCTTGCCAAGCATCGCGTCCTAGTCGTCACCGGCTTGCCTGGCACGGGTAAAACGACGGTGTTGCGTGTCGTTGTGCGGGTGCTCGAGAACGCAAAGCTCCGTCTCGCTTTGATGGCCCCCACAGGCATCGCTGCAAAACGCCTAGCGGCTGTGACGGGCCACGGGTCCTCCACCATCCATCGAGCTCTGAGATACGATGGTGACGAATGGGGGCACCATGAGAACAACCGTTATCTCGTGGACGCTGTGGTGCTCGATGAGGCGTCTATGATGGACCAGGAGCTGTTCTACCGGCTTCTTTCGGCGATACGTCCTGAGACACGCTTGATCTTAGTAGGGGATGACGCCCAACTTCCCTCCGTTGGACCTGGTAATGTCCTTCGAGAGCTCCTTGACTGTGCGCAGGTGCCTCACGTTCGCCTCACGGAGATCTTCCGGCAGTCAGTACAGGGGGAGATTGTGGGGAATTCCCACAAGATTAACTCCGGCAAGTTACCAGACCTTGGAACCCAATCGAAAGACTCCGAATTCCGGTTCGTGAGGCTCAGCGATGAGGACCGTATCGTCGACCTCATTGTGGAGATGGCCCTCAAGCTCAAAGCACGACACGCGAACTTCCAGGTACTGTCCCCGAAGTACGAGGGTATCGTAGGCGTCAATAATTTGAACGACCGCCTTCGGGACGCCTTGAACCCAGAAGGCCCTAAGGAAGAGAAGTACGGAGACCAACGCTTTCGGCAAGGGGACCGGCTCATGGTCATCGCGAACGATTATGAGCTTGGTGTCTACAACGGCGATGTGGGGAAGCTCGCCCACATCGGCAAGGATGACGTGACCGTCCGCATCCATGGGGTTGGGGCCCACGCCATGGATACCGAAGTCGTGTTCAAGAACGCCGTGGTCAGGGAGAAGCTACGTCTTGCCTACGCCATTACCGCGCACAAGAGCCAGGGTTCGGAGTTCGACACCATCATCATGCCCATCGTGCGCTCACAGGGTTGGATGTTGCAGCGCAACCTGCTCTATACGGCGGTGACTCGAGCACGCAAGCGTGTCTGGCTTATCGGGGAAGAGATCGCCGTTCAAAAGGCCGTAGAAAACAACAAAGTGGTTCGTCGCAACACGGCCCTCTCAAAGTCCATCACGGCTTGCCTGATTGATGGTGTAAGCCCTTCGAATGATGCCTCCGGAAGTCAAAGCGCGAGTGGAGAAGCTGGAAGCGGAGATCCGCTTCGACAAGTTGACGGTGTCCTTCTCGATCGAGGACCGTGATGCCGCGGGCCGCAAGAAGAGTGCTTTCTATTCGGTCACCACGTCGAGAGGGACTACGGAAGGGCAGGCAGTCGGTTGGGATTCCAAGGACGCTCAGGTTGTGCGCTGCTTGATCTCGAAACACGTGGTCAAGGCTACGTACCATGATGCGGTACGTAGGGGCATCATCGCTGGCAAGTCGGCCGCCGAAGAAGCTCGCCCAATTCTCGAAGGGTACGACGCTGATATCAGCAAGATTCTAGGAGATACCTATGAAGCCGGAACGGGTTGAGGAGATCTACAACGAGTTGGTCACGCTGGTGATCGAACTGGACGCGGACCCTACTGCGAGGGGTCCGGCGTACCTTCAGGATCTCATCTCGAAGACGCGAGGGTATCTCAATCGCACGAGCTTGCTGTTGCAAGAAGTCTTCCGAGAGCGCCATGGGCTGGAGCGGGAGCTAGACGCCTACGAGACGGCTTTCCAAGCGAGCTCCGATGAGCTTCTGGCTGACGATGCTCGTGTCACCAGGCTCCCGAACATCGACGACCGGAAAGCCATGATCAACCTGCTCTTGCGGGATGACCGGGCAAAAATCACAGACCTCAAGAGGCAGATCAAGGACATCGCGTTCGTCGAGAAGGCCGTGAAGCACCGTCACAGAGAGCTCGACAACACGGTCTCGAGCATTCGGATGCAGAAGTCGCTCATCGATACAGAGATCCGCACAGGGGCAGCCTACGGTGACGAATCCGATACTTCTAGGGGCACGGCCTACGGTAGTGGGATCGCCTCCGATATCGATGAGGTGGAACTAGCCAGACTTCTGGACGGGGGCTCTGAAACACCCGCGCCAACTTCCGTCGAGACGTCCGTAGAAGACGCAATCGTACTCGAAGAATCACCACAAGATGTAGTGGTTGACGTCAAAGACGAGCCCAAGGTTCAAGAGAAAGCGTCAGAAAAAGAGGACGAATTCTCCAAGTTCCTAGATGGCGAGGACTATTCGGACCTCCTCAACAACGTCTGAGGTGTAACAAAGACTCGTTCGCGCGACTTCACCTTCCATAGTGGCCTGTGAGAGTTGGGCGACCCTAAAGAGAGAAAAGCAAATGTCTGAAGACTTCGAGAATTACGAGAGTTTCGAGGATGATGTTGGTCTTGGTGCTGAAGACAAGAAGCACGCGAAGTCCAACCAGGTGGATTGGTTCAAGGGTGAGAAGGGCCGCACGTACCGCGTGGCGCTCGTATACTTCCACCCGCTCGAGGCCAACATCTACGCGGCCTTGAAGAAGGCCAATCCGAACGTGTCTAAGGCCGAGGTCGCCGAGAAGATCAAGGCCGCACTCGCCAAGCGTGCCGCGGATCTGGGCAAGGCGGTGGACCAGTTGGCCCCGCACGACAAGCTCGACACGAGCAATGTGCGCTTCAAGAAGATCGTAGCGAACTACAAGGAGGGCGTTGGATTCGTCCTCTCTCGCCTGGGCAAGGACGGTCCCGACGCGGATGTGGTCTGGAAGACCATGGGCGAGCCGAAGAGCTACTTCACGACAGTCTTGCTCATCTACCCGACCAATCGCGAGGGCGAGCTGATCAAGGAGCAACTAGGCTCCGGTTGGACGGTCATGCCCTGGCGCTTCGGTACGAAGGTCTACGGCACCTTCCACGCTCGTTCGAGCAGCTTGCGAGAGAACAATCTGTCGATCGCATCGCAGGACCTCACGCTCAAGTGCACGAACACGGAGTTCCAGAACTTCGACATCGACACGGCAGGACCGGCTCTCTGGACCAAGAACCCTGGCTTCGCCGCGAAGGTGTTGGGCAAGGCGCACGGCCTCTACGAGAAGCTCGTGCCTTTCCGTGAGATGAGCACAGCGGATCTCAAGATCAAGTTGGGCCTCGGTGGAGGCTCGGCCGCGACTGAAGCCGGCGTCAGCGACGACGACTTCAACGGCCTGTTGGATCAGGTCTGATCGGAGAACGTGGGGGAGCGCCTTTCCGGGGCTCCCCCACATCTATGATCTCGCTTGGCCTAGACCCTTCTCTGACTGGCTTCGGGTGGTGTGTCCACAACTCCGAAGTCGTGGGGGAGGGGCGTGTCATTGCCAAGGGAGCCTTTCACACGGAAGCGAAGGAGATCTTCGTTTCCCGTTACATTAGGATCCGCTCATCGCTGATTCGTCTCATTGAAAAATATCCGGACATTCGAGCGATCGGGGTCGAGTCGCCACCTTTCGGAGAACAGTTTTCGGAAGGGCTGTACGCTCTCTTCGTCTACGTGAACGAGGCGCTCTACCTATCCCGCAAAAACGTCGTCTACTTCGATCCCAAAACTCTGAAGATGCTCGCGAAAATGGACCCGCGCGTACGCAAGGGCACCATGGACAAGAGCGACATGATCGAAGCGGCGAAGGCTGAAACCGGTATCAAGAGATGGAGCAACGATGAGGCGGACGCCTACCTAATATCTCGATCGGCGGCTCGGTTCTGGGTATTCGGGGCCGGCCTCATCGCGGCAGACGACTTGACCCCCGCGGAGGCTCATTCTTTTCACAGGGTGCACACCTTCGTGAGAGGTGAGAAGGCAGGCTTGACTGAACGTAGAGGCCTTGTCTTCCGTGAGGATGACCGATTCTTCAGGTTCGAACAAATACCCCAGGATTCAGAAGAGGAGGAGTTCCGCAAATGGCTCTCGCGAAGAAACTTCAAAAAGTTGGAGGCCAAGCCGCGGCCTCAGAAAGCCCACCCGTGATCGACGAAAAGCCCCCCGAACCAAAACAAGAAGCACCGAAGCTCAAGAAGGCGGAGCCAGCAAAGAAGGCATTGCCGGTTGCCAAGGCCCCGTCGAACACGCTTTCGGCCATCCGCAGTATGGTTCTCAAGTCGACGGGTGAGAAATCAATCGATGAGCACAAGGGACCGATCCCTGCGGCGTCGAGCGGTTCGACATGTATCGACGATCTCATCGGTGGCTCTCTTGCGGCCGACAAGAGCGGCCCGAAGTGCCCAGGCTACCCACGTCGGCACATCACCGAAATCTTCGGAGCGGAGTCGTCGGGCAAGACGACGGCGGCGCTTCAAGCCATCGCCGAAGTCCAGCGGCAAGGCGGAACCGCCATGTTCCTCGACTACGAGCACGCGCTCGACCACCAGTATGCTCGTCGCATCGGCGTCAACTTCGATGAGGACAAACTAGTCCTCTATCAACCCGATACGATGGAGAAGGGCTGGCAGATGATCCACATCGGCATCGCCGGTGGTGTGGACCTCATCGTCGTGGACTCCGTTGCAGCGATGGTCCCGGACAACGAGCTCAACAAGAAGAAGGCTGGCGAAGCGCCGAAGATCGGCGCCGTAGCAGCTTCTATGGCGTCGAACCTCCCCAAGGTCTGCAACTGGCTCAGTACGCCGAAGTACACACGGAATCCCCAAGGTACCGCGCTCATCTTCTTGAACCAGATCCGTGCGGCTATCTCGACGGGCGGTGGTGGTGGTCAAGGGACCAACGAGAACACGGCAGGCGGCTACGCTCTCAAGTTCTTCTCGTACCTCCGCGTCAAGTTCACACGTATCCGCACGGAGCGCCTGCCGGGCAAGAAGAAGGATCCGTTGACCGGCCGTGAGGTGACGTTGCCGTACGGCAACCTCACACAGGTCAAACTAGTGAAGTCGAAGGTTGACGGGAAGCAGGGCTTCACAACCGAAATCTTCATTCGATTCAATCACGGCATCGACGATCACTACTCGCTCATCGAGGCCGGCGTTGCGACCAAGGTCGTGACCAAGTCGGGCGCCTTCTATGAGTACAGCGGCCAGCGTTACCAGGGTCGCGACAAGCTCCGTCGCTATCTCATGGACAACCCCAAGGCGTTCAGCGAACTACGAATCAAGGTTCTGAGCCGGGTTCGTGATGATGCCAACGGTAGTGAAGACGAGCTGAAGGATACGGAGGATGATGACATCATCCTCTTCGAGGGCGGTGATGAAGAGTCGGAGGGGTCGACGGTCACACCTGAAGAGGTGACGGCTGAGGATCTCGAAGCTCTCGGCGAAGAGGGGTCGGGCGAGTGATCGAGCTGGAGGTCGAAAACTTTCAGTCGATCCGCTCGGCTTCGATGAAGGTGGACGGCTTCGCGGCCATCGTCGGAAAGTCGAATATCGGCAAGAGTGCTCTCGTGAGGGCGGCGCAGTACGCCCTCACGGGGGCCGTTGGTACGAATTTCGTTCGACACGGCCAGGATTGTGACCGTCGTGTCAAGAACAACAAGAAGTGTAGGTGCTTCTCGAAGGTCGTGATCCGGACCTCGAAGATGGAGATCACCTGGGAGAAAGGCGACAACGTCAACCGCTACACAGTGATCCGATCTGGGAGTGACACACCGGAGACTTACAACGGTCTCGATCGCGGCACGCCTGAGTTTCTCCTGCCAGACTTCCAGCTCGTCAAGGTAGGGGACAGCAAAGAGCTGATTCAGATCCCGGATCAGTTCGAGCCCATCTTCTTGCTCAATCAGTCGGGGCCGGCCGTTGCCGACGTTCTCAGCGACGTGGCGAGGCTCGATCGTATCAACCTCGCGATGAGCTACGTCGCCAAGGACCGTAAAGAGATGGTCGCTAGGCGGAAGGTGCGCGACGAGGATGTGCTCACATTGAAGGCGTCCCTGGCCAAATACGATGGCCTTGATGACGTGCCGGTGGATCCGCTCCTAGAGGACCTTCAGAGACTCACCGCAAAGCGTGACTTGTTGAAGCGTCTTGACGGCTTCATAGCTCGGGCCCAAGCGTTGAAAGTCGATGTCCTAGGCCTTGGTGAAGCTCTGAAACCAACGGTCCCGATCTACGACCCTTTGGAGGCTTCTGCGAAGGCTCTCGATCAGATAGCAAGATTCTGGGAAGAATATGGACCGCTCAACGAAGCTATAGTTTTGCTGGAGACGGCTCTTGAGAATTCTCTCCCAGACTACGAGAGTTTGGAAGAGGTGAGCGTGGCGCTCCTTCGGGTGGATGGTTTTGTCACGGACTTGGCTGAGAAGGGCCCCGCACTCAAGAAGCTCCTAGAAGTGGACAAGGCGAGCGTTCCCGCGGACACCTGTCTCCAGAAGTACAACGAGCTTGCTTTGGTGGACGGTCTCTTGACGCGCTCGGAGGCAATCGCGAAGCAAGTAGGTCGCTGGGATGGGCTGGACGCCGAGGTCCCTGAGATTGATCTCGTGAAGGTACCTGTCGACCAACTGATCAAGGTGGAAGACCTGATCAATCGGGGCAAGATTTTGGCTGAAGCGGGAGTGCGGCTGGGTCAAGAGCACAAGGCTGCCATCGAAGCTGAGGAAGAACTTCTGAAGGAGCTGGAGGCCTTAGGTGTTTGCCCGACGTGCGACCGCCCGCTTGGTTCAAGTGGGCATCTGCACTTGGAGGAGAGCGCGTGAAGTTCATCTTCCGGACCGACGTTCATGTGGCCGACAAGAGCCCCGTCTCTTGGAAGGGGGACTATCCAGCGGAGATCTTTAACAACCTTGTGCAGATCGGGGACCTAGCCCGTGAACATGATGTGAGAGCGGTGCTTGACGGAGGCGACTTCTTCCATGTGAAGGCCTCCAATAGGACCTCGCATGGCACGGTGATTCGAGTGGCGGAGATCCATCGAGCGTATCCGTGTCCGGTCTATTCTATTGAGGGGAACCACGACATCACGGGCAACAACCTGGAGACACTAGAACACCAGCCTCTGGGGGTCCTCTACGCTGCTGATGTGTTCCGCCATCTTAGAGAGCATGTGTTCGAGGAAGGGGACTTCTCTGAACTAGGGGGCGTCCCTGACCTCAAGGTCCGTGTGGTCGGCGTTCCGTATAGCCCAACGAGGAGCCTCGCAGAGATCCAAGAGATTCGAAAGCAGCCGGGCGACGATTACCTCATCGCCATTGTGCACGCGCTTGCAGGAGAAAATCCTCCGGCTCACGTTGAAGAGTTCTTCGGCGAGCCTGTGTTTCGCTACAGCAACCTGGTCTTCGAGGATGGTCCGGATGTTTTCTGCTTCGGGCACTGGCACAAGGATCAAGGGGTCGTCCAACTAGACGGACGGTACTTCGTGAACCAGGGCGCGACTTCTCGAGGGGCTCTCACACGGGAGAACACGGAGCGTATTCCCAAGGTCTCGCTCATCGAGCTCACAAAGGCTGGGATTACTGTCACTGAGATCCCTCTCAACGTGGCCCCAGCCGAAGAGGTGTTCGACTTCGAGCGCAAGGAGCGACAGGAGAAAGAGACCCTCGTCATCACACAGTTCGTCGATCAGCTCCAAGAGGACGTTCAGATCGATCCTTCTCAGGATGTGGAGACGAACATGGAGGCCCTCGATTTCGCCCCTGAGGTTCGATCGCGAGCATTCGCCTACCTGGAACGAGCGAGGTCCGTCTGATGTACCTGTCCTATTCTGGTTTCAAGAAGTTCTTGGATTGTGCCTTCGCGTATTGGAACGCCTACATCAACAAGACACAGATCGCGGATGTGGTCGATGACCGCTTGGGTTCTATCTACGGATCAGTAGTCGGCAAGCTGTTCGAGGACTTCTACACGGCCAAGATGTGGAGGTTGAGCGAGCCTCAGGCGGCGGTCATGGCTCGTGTGGACGAAACCATCGATAAGACGATCCGACGTGAGACGACCCCTTGGAAAGACCGTAAGGGTGGGGTTCTGCTCTGGAAGGGCACCGGCCCGAACCAGAACCCCAAGGGGATGTACGCCAACAAGGAAGAACTAGCCGCCGACGTGCGTGACACAGTGGCTCGAGGGTTCCGCATCATTCGGCACTATCGATTCCTTGGGCCGAGAACGGACGCAGAGTACAAGCTCGATTTCACGACCCCTGAGGGATACATCCTGGGCGGTCGAGCGGACTTCATCCTCGAGCGCACGAAGCCTCACAACGATCTCGTCATCGTCGACGGGAAGGGTTCCCGACATCGAGACAAGTATGTAGATCCGAAGCAGCTCCAGTGGTATGCGATGCTCTTCTGGTTGCACGCCCTTCGCGACAACCTCCCGAAGAAGCTTCCAGACAAGTTGGCGTTTCTCTTCTGGCGGTACGATCCGGGGCAGAGCGTGGATTGGCTTGGGATCACGGAGGATGAGGCGCACGAGCTCTACAAGCTGACCATCGCCACCGTCGAGAAAATCCAGGATCTGGAAAAAAGGCTTCTGCCAAATGCTCCTCCTGAGGGAGCCCGAGGTGTATTCCTTCCGAACGCAAACAAGGACAACTGCCGGTTCTGTCCATACACCTCGATCTGTCCTCCCGGCGCCAAGTTCCAAGAGAAGCAAAAATGACCACATCCCTCGAACAGATCCGGACGAAAGTCGAAGAACTAGGCAAGCGGTACAAGGCCGCGAGCAGCAAGAAGGCGAGCCTCAGCGGCCTGCTGCAAGCCAAGAAAGAGGAACTAGCCGCTCTCAAGCGGGAGATCGAAGCCGCGGGCCTCGACCCTAAACGCCTCAAAGAACGGCGGGACGAGCTTCAGACGGAGGTGGTGGCGGCCATCGAGGACTTCGACCGCAAGCTCACCACGGTGGAAGAGGCGTTCGCGTCCTTCGATGCCAAGAAGTGAAATGAGGAGACCATGAAGATTAGATTGAACCTCTCGGACTTGAACGCGGCCCTCGATCGGGCTTCGACAGTAAAGCCCTCCAATGGCAACAGCCAGAGCGCCTACCTGTTCACCGTGAGCGACGGCCGTTGCTACATCCACTCGCAGGATGCGGAGGACTATGTCCGCACCGAGGTCCCTATCCTCGAGACGATCGACGGTGAAGGAGCCTTCGTCTATCCGGCTGACCGTACGGATGCACTGAAGTATCTCGATGGTTGGATCGAGATCGAGTCCGGTGAGGACGACGGGCGCTTCTTCCTCAAGTACAAGACCGAGGGTGGGGCCACCGCGAACCGCTCGACGTTCGATCCTCGGCTCTTCAACTCCCTGGAAGCTTCGCTCGCGGAGGCCGCCACGGAGTATACCTTCCCGACGGTTCTTCTCCGTGAGGGTATCTCGGCAACCTCCCGCTACTTGGCGGACCAAGAGGATTCGTCGATGCCGTTCAAGACCATCCAGATCTTCGACAAGAGCAATCCGGAATGGGAGAAGGGTGACGGGACGATGTTCGCTGCCGACGGGCAACGCTCCTGTTACTTCATGAGCCCGGCCCTGGCAGGCAAAGGCATCGCGGTTCACGAGAAGCACGTGCCGCACCTCACGGCGTTCCTCGCGAAATGCCAGAAGACCGTCAAGGTGAAGGTTGGCAAGTCGATGACTTTCGTCATCGATCAGTTGACCGACGAAGATGGGATGACGCGCGAAGGTTCGGTCTTCGGGTGGATCCACCATGCTCGGCTGCACCCTAAGTACAAGTACTACCCGCCGAAGTTCGACAAATTCATCCTCTTGGTTTCCAAGAACCTCATCCTGAAGACGCTCCGACAGGTTCGGTCCGAGCTGAAGGGCACCGGCAAGGAAAAGGTCCGCGTCTTCTATGCCAACGATTCCCTCAAGTTCGTCGGCAGCGTGAACAAGGAGACGATCGAGTCGATCCCCGTCGGCGTGAAGACGCTTCCGTTGGAGGACGCTGGCACGTCAGGCCCCGATTTCGCCGCAAACGCGAACATCAACTTCCTCATCGATTTGTTCGAGATGGCCAAGAGCAACGACGTGGAGCTGCGCGTCGCCTTCCTGGAGAACAAGAAGGCGCTCTTCCGCACCGTCGAGAAGTTCCATCTGAACGACGCTGGCAAGATCGTGATCGCCCCGGAAGAGTCCAAGGAGACCTCCTACGAATGCATGGTGACGTACTTCTCGACCTCGATGGACTGAAGGACCTCGAGCGCAGGGTCCGTGGCGTCCAGACCACCCGAACCCGTCTCACGACGCTTCGAGATCAGATCGCCACGGACCTCGCTGAGAAGGAACGCGAGGTTCTATTCCTTGCGTCCGAGGCGGAGATCCTTGCCAAAGTCGGCGAACTGTTCAAGGCACTCCTGGACCAGCTTATTGAGAAGCAGGTCCGAGTGGTTGAAAAGATCGCGACCGAAGGTCTGAGGACGGTCTTCTATGACAACGTCCTCAGCTTGGAGGCTGACGTCGACCCCAAGTACAACAAGATCTCGGTCGAGTTCTTTCTTCGAAAGGGTTTGAAGGAGAATCCCACATCCCATCGCGGGAAGCCCTTGGATTCGTTCGGTGGAGGACCCTCGAGCTTTATCTCGCTCGTGTTACGGATTTTGGCGGTCAAGAAGCTGAAGCTTTGGCCTGTCCTAATCCTCGACGAGTCATTGGGGGCGGTCTCTGACGATTACATCGACCTTACGGGACAGTTCATACGTGCGTTCGCGGAGAAACTCGGGTTCGACATCATCCTCGTGACACACAAACCGTCCTTTACGGACCATGCCCATGTGGCCTACCGTTGCTCGGAAGAGACCGAGGAAGACGGTGTGTCGACCTACGTCGTTTTAAGGAAAGCCTCGTGAAAACTCATGACGAGATTTGGACGCGAGCTCGCGAGATTGTAGCCGCCGAGCTCGATCGTCGCCTCACTGAGGCTTCGTTGCGATTGCCCCACCTCTGCACGTACAACCATCGGCAAGCGCTAGATGTTCGTCCGATGGTGGAGGGGGAGTCCAATCCGACCTTCAACACGGTGACCTACCCTCACGGGCAGACCATAGGGCTCTGCATGCTAGGGGCGCAGCGATCTGAAGACGGGCACTGGATTGTTTCTGGGTCGGACCAAGAAGAAGCCAAGTGGGCTGGGACCATCTGTGAGGATCCGATCGACGCCCAACGGTGCCCCTACTTCGACCCGATCTTGAACAAGGAACGCACCCTTCAAAGGTTCGTTGAAGACCTGTCGAGCCCTTCGTGGCTTTCTGAACGCATGCCAGAGCTAGCTGCTTTGCTTTGGGTCATCGACACCGTAGCGCCTCCACGGCTCTCTTGGGTGCAACGCCTGCTCTTGATTTTCAAGAAGACGCCTCTCGAGCCTGTGCGTCCGAGCGTAGACCCTGCCCAATTGCTGCCTTGAAGCTCTCGGTACTCGAACGACTCCTCTCGGTGGACCTACATCGACCCAAAATGGTCGATGTAGGTGTCTTCACTTCACCGGTGGCGATCAAGTTCCCGAGTGGCCCTGAAGAGGGCCCTTGGGTGACCTCTCTTAGTACCGGGAAGTTCACACGCACGCGGCCCAATAAAGAGGGGGACGTAGGCCAGGCGTTTGTCTTGGTGCCTCCCGACCAAGAGGACTCGCTCCTGGGGGAGTTGTTCCAAACGCTGTGGCGGGTTTCTTCTATGGAGGGTTGGACCAATCGGTGTAGCTCGATTGGAGAGGCCGTCCAAAGAATGCTTGCGTTTGGTTTGCAACCCAAGACCTTGACGGTCCCGTTCGCTACGTTGAGAGAGATCGTTGGCACTGAGCTGACCGAAGAGGACGCCGATCGATTGACCTTGGCGAAAGGCTTCGTGACTGAGGTCAGCGGTATCCAGGTGATCTCTGCACGGCAGGCCATCGGGAAGAACACCGCGATCCTTTCGACTGCCCGCCCTTTGGTTGGGCACTACACCAGGGTTCGCGAACATGTAGGGGTCACCATTCTGCAAGCCGACCGGTCTTTAGTATTGGTAGGCGGGGATGCGGTGGCTTGATGAGCTCGTAACGTTCGCCAACGAGAACCTAGGCGAACGTGAGCTGGAAGCGCTTTGGACGCGCGGGGTGACCGATGAGCAGATCCAAAGCTTTCAAATCGGCTACCTGAGGTCTCTCCCTGTAGCGCAGGAGCTCCCCAAGGACTTCTCGAGTTGGTGGAGCGGCAAGAAACTCGAGGACGTGTTCGTTTTCCCCTTGACGAACGCCCTCGGGCAGGTGAAAGGTCTACAGTTTCGGCACGTTAGGCGCGAAGTCAAGGGCTACCAAGACTACTTCTTGGTCAAGGACGAGCCCATCTATTTCGGGCTCGCTCAGGCGATGCCTCACGTGTGGGCCACCCGCACGGTCTGCCTGGTCGAAGGTGTCTTCGACTTCTTCCCGGTGCAGCGCGTGTTGCCGAACACGGTGCCTACCATGACCGCAAGCGTAACCAGTAGCTTCCTAAGGTTCCTCAAGAGGAACGTTCGTGAGATTTGGTTCTGTTACGACATGGACGCGGCCGGCCGTGACGGCACTCACACGTTCATCAAGGAGCACGGCTCTAAGTTCGATCGGATCAAAGCCCCCCAGTTGCCTCGTCTGAAGTTCGCCGATGGAAAGTTGACGAAGGATCCTTCTGACGTGTGGGAACTCTTGGGGGATGAACGTCTTGGTGTATACCTAAAGTCCGCCTTCGAGAGATGAGAGGAAATAGAGATGGCAAAAACATGGGAAGAAGCGACCGATACCGTGGGAGTCATTGCTGGGGGTCTCATCCCCAACTATCACCCCGAACTAGCCACCGCCCGCATCAGCTACGTCTTCGTGAGCGAAGCTTCGTCGAAGGGTGGCCAAGATCTGTTGGGTAAGGTGAAGAAAATCTCGGGATTTCTCGAGTGGGCTCTCGAGTACGACTTCTTGATCGAGGTCGCTCAGGACAAGTGGGCTACCCTCGAGCAGCAGCAGCGAACGGCGCTCGTCGACCATCTCCTCGAACGCTGCACCGGCGAGGAAGACGAGAAGACCGGTGAGATGAAGTGGAAGCTCCGTGAGCCGAACGTCCAGGAGTTTGACTCCATCCTCGATCGGCACGGGGCCTGGCATCCGCAACTAGCCGGGTTCGTCAGCATCGCCAAGCGTGTGAACCTCGACGGCCTCCTTGAAGAAGAAGAGGCCAACCTCAACGACGAGAAAGTGGAGACGACGGAAGCTGGGCCCGGCCCCGCTCCCGACTCTGACGAGGACATCGAGGTGTGATTGGCCGGATCTCCTGAAAGGGGGATCAGGCCAATTCACAAGCCACTTCACAAGTGGCAAGCGCGACCGCTAAATGCTCAGCAATGCGTAGGCGGACAGGAGCGATCTGATGTGGGATGTTCGTTACAGACCGATGCGTTTCACTGACGTGCTCGGCCAAGACGGCGCCGTTCAAGTTCTCAAGGCTCGCCTGCGCAAGAAAACTGCGCTCGACACCTCGTACATCTTCAGCGGCGGCCACGGGCAGGGGAAAACCACCCTTGCCCGGATCCTTGGCAGGGCATTGCTCTGCCAAAACCTCACGGAGGATATGGAACCGTGCAACGAGTGTGAGAACTGCACGGATATTTTGACCGAGTCCTCGGTGGCCCTCTCCGAGATGGACTCGGCGAGCCGTGGAACCATCGAGCACGCAAGGGCCATCGTCGATAGCCTCGCCTTCGTAGTGCCCGGCGCGGCGAAGAAGATCTACATTTTTGACGAGAGCCACCGTATGAGCCGCGATGCTCAGGACGTGCTGCTCAAGCCCGTCGAGGACAAGAAGATGGTCGGCATCTTCTGTACGACGGAGCCCGAAAAGATCCGTGGCCCCATCCGATCCCGCTGTGAAGCCCACCAAATCCGCAAGATCACCCGAGAGGATGTGCTCAAACGGATGAAGTGGGTGCTCGACCAAGAGAAGGTCGAGCATGAGGATGACGCGGTGCTCACCCTCATCGATCACTCTGGAGGTCACGTCCGCGACGTGATGAACAAACTAGAGATGGTCGCCCAGCTCGGACCAGTAACGGTAGACGCCGTACGAGATTACTTGAATCTGTCGGTCGTTTCGACGTACTACCAAATATTACTTTCGCTCTCGGATGCCGCTACAGCGGTCAAGCTTGCCGAGGACGCTTGCGAGAGAGTCGGGCCCGAAGAAGTGGCTGAAGGTATCGCTGAAGCTGCCATGAACTCATACCGTCTAGCCCACGGCATGTTCACGGAGTTCTCGTTCGTAGACCGAGGGCTCGCGGAGAAAGTGCACGCTCTCTACGGAGAGAGTGTGACCAAATTCTCCGAATATTTCCTGCGATCCTATCGCGTGACCAGGATCGGGCTCTTCAGCGACATCATCGCCTGCCGATCTGGAGTCCCCGCGCCTCAGCAAACGACGGCCACTCCCGTGATCGTCCAGGTGGCAACCCAACCCCAGACTGTAACCCCTGTGGTTGAACCAAAGTTGGCTCCAACCCCGATGGTTGACGCACCGCGACTCGTCGAATCAAAGCCGCCGGAAGCGAAGAATGGGGCCCCGCTTGGGAATCGTCGAGCGGACGGCATCGGGAACCTGGGATCCGGAGACCCCGCGGCGCTCACCAGCGAGGATACGAAAGGAGTCCCCCTGGAGCATTCTCGGGGCAAAGAAACGCCGAAACCGGCTGCCCCGCAAGCTTCTCGCGAGCTGTTCCTCACTCCAGAGGAATGGCGACGCTTGTTCCTACAACGATGCGCAATTTTTGCCAAAGGGGAGGTCTGAAGTGGGGCAGTGGGTCGTCCTGGAGTTGAGCTCGCGCGGGGAACAGGAAGACCCTGATCTTGTTCGAGGAGCTATCGCACACACGCTGAAGGAAGCCGAAGTCTTTCTCCCGGCGGTCGTGACACAAGTGGGCGACGATCGCGTCATCCACTATCTCATGGATGGCTACGCCTTCGTGAAGTTCGACCGCCCGTCGACGGACTACTTCCGGCTCGAGAACACGAAGTACATCCAGACAATCCTGGTGAAGCCCGGAGCGGGATCCCGACACCGAAGGGTCTCAACGGTCGAAGACCGCGACATCCTCCGGATGCAGGACCAGATCAAACAACTAGTGGACCAGGGGATCGGCATCGGCGACGTGGTCAAGATCACGTCGGGCCCCTACCGAAACATGAAGGCGACCGTCGTCGAGGAGATCCCCGAGACGCGATCCGTCCAAGTCCACATCCGGCTTCGATCGAAACAGAGCCTCGTCACCCTGCCGAGGTCCTTCCTGGTGATCGTCGAACGAGCCCCCTTCTCGGCCATCGCGAACCGCCTCACATCCCTTTGCGAATGGACGACATCGACGTACCCAATCTTACATTGGAAGGCGGATCCCAATCCCCTCTGGAACAAGTACAAGGAGCTCCATCAGGTGGAGCACTGGCGTCGCAAAGGCGAACGCCTCTTCACGGTGACGCAGTTCGGACAGGTCGGGTTCGACCGCGAACTGGAAACGGTACGCAAGAAAACGGCCGAGCTCGAGAAAGTCTCGTACTGGCAACGTCAAGCGAGCCGCCTTTTCAACTTCATCCTGGGTTGCCACGACCAAGGGCCGCTCAAACCCGGCCCCCTCGAGCACATTCAGAGCAAGTACCTCGAACTGCTCTACCTCGAAGACCTCTTGGAGCGGATCCGAATGCTCTGGGACGAGGTCGACATCATCTCTCGGGAAGCCGCACGCAAACAGGAAGGCAAAGGCATGGTTCAGAACGTTTTGGTCGATGGGCACAACTTGGCTTTCCGATGCCTTTATGCCCCAGGAATGCAGAACCTCACAGACAGCAAAGGCCGCCCAACAGGTCTCATTTTGGGATTCCTCCGAAGCCTCGGCTCTCTGAAGAAGCGCTACCCCGATGCAGCGATTCACGTCGTCTGGGACGGGTCCTCCCAGCGACGCAAACACAAGTTCGGAGAGTACAAGGCAAACCGAACGCCCACCGCCATGACACAAGAGGCTCCCTCAGGGATCCGCTTCGACCCCGTAAGATTCCTTAGGGACACACTCCCACTTTTCGGCATACGCCAAGCGTGGAACCCCGAAGAAGAAGCTGATGACGTGATAGCAACGCTCGTGAGGGGCGAGCTCAGCAAGCAAAACAACGTCATTTTCTCGACGGATAAAGACCTGCTCCAACTAGTGACGCAGAACACGGCTCAACTAGTGCCAGCCGTCGGCAGTCGAAATGAGATCCTCTTTGACCCCATCACCGTGCTGAAGACGATCGGCGTCTCACCAGAGAAGATGGTTCAGCTCCGATCGCTCTACGGAGATTCATCGGACAACATCCCTGGCGTCCCCCGAGTGCCCAAGAAGGTGCTACGGTCGCTGATTCAAGCGCATGGTTCGATCAACGGCCTCTATCAATCGGGCCTTGCAGGAGTCAGCAAAGGCCAGTATGAAAGATTGCGCGCGGCGGAGCCTCAGGTAAGAATCAACGTCGAGCTGATGACCCTCGTGGATGTCGGCGTCACGACTACACCGCCAGATGTAGATCCAGATAACGTAGCGGAGAGGTTGCGCGAGTTGGAGATCACCCCCGACTCGTTGCTGGACACGTTTTTTGGGAGCGGACGCCGACCATGAGTACTGGCTATGTCATTCCTGTCGATCCTGCCGAACTGGCCACACGATTCTCCTACGACGACCCTCGCTTCGACAACGAAGACGAGCAACTAGAGGACGAGCAGGGAGAACTAGGGAAGGTGAGTGCAGACGCTCTCGCTAGTTACCTCCCTGACGGCGACTACGAGAGTCGCATCGCCCCACTCCTCGATCGTATCCCCGAGCGTGAGGCCGACCTCATCTATCTCTACTTCATCGAGAAGAAGAGGCAGGCCGACATCGCCACGATCTTTGGGGTCACACAGGCGGCTATCAGCTACCGCCTCGACCGTGGGATCCAAAGACTCAAGTTCCTCCTGAAGATCCCCCAAGTCACCGAAGAGGAGCTCCGCGGAGACCTCCCCGAGGTCTTCCCCACCAAGTCTGGATGCCCGCGCTGCGAGCCCCTCCCCGGCGGCGGATGCCTGATTTGTGCTGGATCCAAGTCGATTCTCATCGATGTGGAGATCCTGGTTGGCATGTGGGCTACCACGTGCCAGTCAGAGGTCGCCTCAAAACTAGGGTTGACCCAAGGAAGAGTCCGTCATCGCTTCTTCAAGGCTGTCAAAACCCTGGAAGAGATCGCGAAGAACGACCCGCGTTACCAGCCCTATCAGCAGATCTTCTCCGCCGTTGCGTCGAAGCGTTTTAACATCTTGAGGGAGGTGCGTCTTCCACAGTGGCAAGATCGTGGTGGTGATGAATGTATCTAAGTAGTCAGCCAACAGTACAAAATGTACTTGACCTGAAGGGTGAGAAAGGAACGAAGTCGCAGCGTTCGCCGTTGGATTTCTACCCTACTCCTTCTAACGTAACGCATGTCGCGATGCGGTGGTTGTTGAACGCTGGTATGAGGGGCCCGATGCTAGATCCCGCGGCTGGCGAAGGTGATCTCATATCGGCCGCTCGCGATCTACAACCTGAAGAGCATTGGTCGGCGATTGAAATTAACGACAACTGCGCTAGCAAGCTCGAGATGGTTGCTGAAAATGTGATCATTGCCGATGCGCGGAAAGTTCAATGGCCTTCTGCAAATGTTCTTTCGAACCCGCCGTTTTCTCTGCTCGATGATTTCTGGAATCGGGCGTGCGTAGCTCGTCGTGAAATAGGCTGTTGGGTCGGAATGCTGGCGCCGGTTGCGTGGTTTTCGGCCGAGAAGCGTTCCGGCTATGTCAAACCAGATGCTATTTTGCAACTTGGCTGGCGGCCTGTGTTTAGGGTTGGGAAAATAGGACCGGCTCATAAAGGGTCGCAGGATTTTGTTTGGCTCGTTCTGCGTCCGGTTCCTCAAGTAACGGCGACGTGGGAGCGGTTCGAAAAGACATGAGTAGGCTCGTAACAGGTGTGGCTCATGGCAATTACACACGTGGGAGACAGCCTCCGCTCGGGATCGGCCTGTCCTTGGTCGGCAAGATAGTTCGAGGGGAGAACTGGGCCTAGCCCCCTAGAAACCCCAGCCTTTTTACTTATGGCCCTCCTGTTGGCGGAGGAGCCTATCCTTGCCGATTTCCGCCGCCAACATCAGCGCCCAGGACGTAGGGTTCAGCTACACGCTGAACGGGCGCGTATGGAGATGGAAGACCCGGACGGACCTCACGGGGGCGGCTCCGGCGTTTCAGGTCATCGACATCGTGACGCCTTTTGGGGTGTTGCGGGACAGTGTTCCGCTTCCTGGTGAGATCGTCCAGGCGATGAGCGAGTCGATTGACTCGCTCAAGATGAACTTCAAGGCGAAGCTCCTGGTGGGCCCCCCGTCGTCGCTTACGTTCAACGTGGACGAGGGACGAGGTTTCTCGTTGCCTCAGACGGCGCAGATCACGAACAACGGCGTCTACGGGTCGTTGCTTGCTGGAACGCTCGCGACGTCGGCTTCGTATATTCACGTGGACCCGGCGGTTGTTGGGCATCTTGCGTTCAACCAGACGGGGACGTTCGAGGTCACGGTGGACTCGACGGACCTGCTTACTTCGTCGAGTCCGTACAACGGGTCGATCACCATTCAGGACACCTCGGCTTTGAATTCGCCGCAGACGTTGCCGATCACGATCAACGTTCGGCCGAAGGCGTCCATCAGTGCGAGCCCAACTCAGCTCACCTTCACGGTGGCCCGTCCGCTTTCGGGGGCTTTCCCATCGATCCCGACGCAGCAGTTCACGTTGCAGAACAACGGGCCATCGGGGTCGGTTCTCGACTACCAGATCGTGCGTCTCACAGGGCTTTCGGACAACTGGCTCGCGGGCTTCACGCCGATGACGGGCATCCTCAATGCGGCTCAGACGCAGAGTATTACGGTGACCGTGGCGCCGGTCGAGGGCCTCATGATTGGGACCTATCAGGAGACGCTTCGCATCAGCGGCTACAGCGTCAACGACCACTTCGACGTTACCATCCAACTGGTGATCACATGAGCGATTTCAAACTCGGCGATATCCAAGGTGGCGCATCCGGGATGGATGCCTTCTTCGAGAACGAACCCTCGATGATCACGCCCTTCGGGCAGAAGGCGGCGGCAGCAGCGAAGCCTCATCGGATTCGGGTAGCCTCCTTGGCGCAGCTCGAGGGGTTCCACCGGATCTCTGCGGAGACGTTGGTGCACAAGTCCACGCAGGACCTCTGGAGCATCAAGAACCAGGGTGGCGAGGTCGTCATCGAGCGTCTTTTCCAGGACGGCGCACCGGTAAAGGGCTGAGCTTTGGACGCGAAACGACTGCTCGCCAGGTACCGGTCGGAGGAGCCTCAATGGCACGAGCCTGTCGTGAAGACGGCGGCCTTTCCGTCGTTCCCGCCCAAGGAAGGGTCTGATGATGGGGGCCCTTTGCCGCCGAAGAATGACCTGGGCGGTGGCAAGAAGCGGAACATCCCGAAGAACCATCCGTTCGATCCGAAGGCATTGAAGCCTCTAGCCAAGGCGCTTTGGGCGTCGAGTGTGGCGATGGGGCATGCGCTCACGGCGTACCGGCATTTGAGCCGGTTGAAGAGCGCTACGATCAGTCCGGACGGGATGCTTGGTGGTCGTGGCTATGTCATGGACGTGGCAGAGATCCGCAAGCGGCTCAACGACGCATGCGAGTCGTTGAGTGCCATCACGGACACGTTGCATGACGAGATCGGTGCTCCGCACTGGAAGCCTCGCATGTCCGAGCTCGACGAGAACGAGACGGAGGACATTCAGAACTATCTCGGCAAGTCCGAGGAAATCCTCGAGAACCCTGAAGAGGACGCGGAGAACGAGATCGAGGCAATCGAGAAGCAGAACGACCTCGACGACATGGACGAGGTTGACGAAGAGGGTAACCCCGACGACGTAGCCGAGGAAGGCGAAGAGCTCGAAGCGCCCGAGGGTGAAGAGGAAGAGCTCGAAGCACCTGAGGGTGAGGCCCTTCCCACTGAAGAGTCCGAGGAAGATGAGGACGAGTGGGCTCCTGCTTCGGCTCCTGTCGACGAAGAGGGTGTCGACGACGATTCGGAGGAAGAAGAGTTCGAGACCGACGAGGATGCCGAGGAGGAAGACTCCGAGGATTCTGACGACGCCCTCGAGGAGGAGTCCGAAGACGAAGATGGTGAGTCCGACCCTGACCTAGCTCTCGACGAAGACGATCTCGCGGCTGCGGAGAAAGCCGCGGAATCAACGGACGCCCTGTGGGGCACTCAGGAAGAGGCCCCGGATGAAGGCTCTGAAGAGGAGGAAGACTCTGAGGAATCCGAAGAGGTGTCCCCCGAGGAGTCTGAAGAAGCTCCGGAGGACGAGGAGCCGCCCAAGAAGAAAAAGAAGCTCAAGAAGAAAGCTGAGCCTCCGATGGCTTCGGACCTACCCACGGGTGGGAATGCGTCCGCGGATTTGTCTGAGAAGACGACCACACCGCACCAGGTTCGTGAGGCTCGAACACGTCGAGCGAACTCGTCTCTCCCCGTAGAGACGCTGCCGGGCGGGCCTAGGGTTGAGCATCTCGATCGTGAGGACGGTCCACCGGAGAACGGACCTATTGTGCTCGACGATTGGGGTCTTCCGAGCGAGCGTGAGTACCTCTACCCGACGCCTTGGGGGAACGACACTCGTGAGGCTCAATCGGGCGTACCGGATGCCAACACGGACGACACTCCGACCGAGGCTTGGGATTTTGGCCTTGGTTACGGGGCTAGCGGGCAAGGTGCGGGCGGCTACGCGAATCCTTCGAACGAAGGGAACAACAAGGGCGTGTGGGGACCCTCCAGTGGCCTCCCTGGGGCGCCTTCCTCGTCATCGGGGGACACGACCCCGAAGGTCGAGCTTGAGCTGAACGAGCGGAAGTCCGCCATTGCGACGTACGAGCAGGTTGAGCATTACGCTCGGGATTTCCTGCCTGGCGATCTCGAAATCCCGGTAGCCCGTTCGGACTACTATCGCGGGGATCGGGGGAACCTCGTCAACACACAGTCGGGACTTCCTGGTGAGCCAGCACCGGGTGGTGCGATGGCGCCGAGCCTCATGAATACGGACACGGTCCATGAGGATCTCTCCACTCCGTACGTTCGTTACGACTACACGACGCCCGACTACAGGGACGACCCTCTACACGAGTGGCCTCAGAGCCACCAGGCAGGAATGAACAACGATGGCTGATCTTGGCGATCTCACGGACTTCATGAAGGAGGGCTCTGGCGTCTCCAACCTCGATTGGTTGGACGTGAACGAAGAGTCCTACCGCGAGATGGAGCCGGTCCCTCAGCAGAACTTGGACATTGCACCGGACCTCTTGGCGCTATGGCGTCACCAGGACGAGCCGGCTTCGAACTTCGTCCCCAACACTGGGGCGCCGAAGACGATGGGGGATCTCTCGGATCTTCATGGACCGCTGCGGACGGCGTCGTCGGACATTGTTCGAGCGGCTCGATTGGCGATCATGCAATCCACGGACCCGCAGCGGATCCGGAGCGTTCTCTCGTCTCGCTATGACATGACGGCGCTCGAGGGGGCCAAGGCAGATCTTGCGACGGTTTTCACGGAGCGAGGTCTCCTTGGACGGCTCTACATTGCGGCGTCGGACTTCCCGGAATGCTCGACGGGATCGAAGGCGGCTTCCGAGTTCGTCCGTCGGTACGCTCCTGAGACGAAGTTCGTTGTGGCCAAGACGGCGTGCGGCGATTGCCGTCACCGGCAGGTCCTGACGAACGGCTCGAGTCACTGCGGGGTTTTCAAGAAGGAGATCCAGGTCGAGGTTCCGTACTCCGATGGCCTGGCTTTGGCCGTTGAGCGGCAGCAGCAGGCCAAGGGCTTGGTGGTTCAGGCTTCGACAGGTTCGCCTCGTGAGCGTATTCAGCGGGCGTTTTTGGCGGAGGCTCCGAAGACGGCCAACGGATTCAGCGGGCAGCAACAGTACGTCCCGCCACAAGCTCAGGTGGACACGCACGAGGCGCTCATTGCGGCTTCGAACCTCACGAAGAAGCGGGATGCGGTTGAGCAGAAGAAGATTGCGGCCAGCAAGGCTCGCCCCATCATCGCGTTACTTCAGCGGGAGATGCTCAAGGGGCGGAGCGAGGCCGAACTAGTACAGGCGCTTCGGCTCGCGTTCGACCTTCGGGACTTGGAAGCCACAAAGGCCGAGTGGGCTCCGACCTTCAAGGAAGCGGGTCTCTACGGGGCGGTCTATTCGACGCAGGCTTCGTTCGACGATTGTCGTGAGGGCGCGGACCTTCTAAACCGTCACGCCTCTAAGGTGCGAGCGATCGTAGCTGGAGAGAAGTGTGGATCGTGCATCTTCAACCAGGTGAACCGCTGCATGATGTATGGGCGCAAGCTCGTAGCGTCGGCGGACGAAGTTCTCACGGCGGAGACTGTGGCAGCCGTCATCGACGAGGGTCGGATCGCTGGCAAGTTGCCCAACGAGGCGGCTCGCATGATCTGGGGCTCGACACCGGTGGAGGCCCTCAAAGCGATTCATAAGGCGGCTTCGGCCCCAATGGGGGGTCCCACGGCGACTCTACGGAGTTCGATCGAGACGGCTTTCCACGGCAACGTTCAGGCGAGCCAGACCAGCTACCTGACGAAGCGAGACATCGTCAAGACGGCCTCTCAGTACATGAACGAGGGTCTCTACGGCGAGGACCTTCTCCAGGCACTTCGGGGGCGTTTCGCTCTCGTGGACATCAAGGCGGCCTCGGCGGAGCTCAAGGTCGTTCTTGCCGAACAGGGCCTCCAGGGGATCAAGTACATCGACCCGACGGTCTACGATGACTATGGGTCGGGGTGTCGGACGGCGTCGAGCCAACATCGCTCTCGAACCGCGGTTCAGTACCTCAAGGCTGGTGACAAGTGCGGCTCGTGCGTCCATCAGACGCGCGTGGGTTATTGCTCGGTCATCAACAAACAGCTCGTGGTGGAGCCGCCCTACGTGGACAAGCTTGCAGAGCAGCGAGCGATCCTGGCATCGGGTCGTTCGACCGAGGTCAGCTACGAATCGCTCATGAACAACGGGCTCAGCATGATGCAGGAGTACCAGCTCCAGCATCATGAGGCGACGCTCGACCTCAACGTCCCCACGACGTCTATCGAGGCCTCGATCGAGTTCGGGTCTCAGCAAGTCAAGCTGTGACCTCTCAAGCCTCCATCCGAAGGATTGTGGCGGCCTATCGCCGTCGCCAGGCTGATCAGTCTTCAAAGGGACGTCAGCAGGCGCAGAAGAACACCCAACCGATCAACAAGCCGAAGGGCATTGATCGAGAGATCACCAAGGAGAATGGGGCACAGAAAACGAAAGGCGAAAGCGTCGCCAAGCCCCAACACAGGGACATCCTCCCTAAAGATGTGTTCACGACCACTCCGGACAACGTCAGCGTGCTCAACCTGGCCCAGACCGGGAAGGACCTCTCGAAAGCCATCCCCCAAATCAAAAAGGATAAGGGGCACGACGTTGTCTACAACCTGTCGCAATACCTCATCCGGACCAAAGGGAATGGTGAGGAGGGGACCCAAGAAGGGAAAAAGTGATGTCTGACGAGAACATCGACGAGAATGATGAGAGCCTCGAGGAGGAGGCGCCCGTAGTAGAGAAGACCGACCTAGAGAAGATCGGGTCTATCGCTTCGGTGGTACCTATTCACGCGGCGACGGGCGGCGACGGTCTCAAGCGGGGCCGTGGGCGGCCTAAGAAGATCAATCCGAAGCCGACTACACAGGATCTCATCTATCACGCGGAGATGGTTCGCCAGAAGGCGGCCTTCATCGACGCGGATCCTCTCGTTCAATCGACGCGCAACCGTCAAGAAGCGATCGAGGTTCTACATCGGGTCAAGGAGGAAGTGGCTCGCGAGGCTGCTTCGCTACACTTCACTCGTATCGAGGAGGAGAAGTACGGCAAGGACACTTCTCAGATGTCGAGCCGGCGCATCGGGGCTCTCAGAGAGATCGCGGCTCTCGAACTAGAGATCCGAAAGCTCGGCGTCTCGATGATCGACGTTCGGAGCGAGCGCTTTCAGAAGATCATCAAGTACTTCCTCGACACGATCCGCGAGGCTGCCACCGAGGTTTCCACGCCGGAGCAGCTCAACCTTCTCTTCAACAGGCTCGAGACGAAGCTCGAGAACTGGGAGGAGCAGGTTCAAGACCTCCTGAGGTAACGCTTGTCCGAGACGAAGAAGAAAGGGATCTCACATCTAGTTCGCCAGATCGGACAGGACATTCGTGTCCCCACCGACGGCGAGCGGAGTCCGGATCAGCCCACCAGGATCTTCAGTGTGCTCGATTACATCGAGCAGCCGTGGGGCCTCAACATGAAGCTCTACCCGGCGCAGCGCTTCTTGGTGAAGCTCTACTACAACCTCGAGCTGGACGCTAAGATCCCAGATGACCCGAATCGAAGGATTCAGGTCACGGACATGTTCAAGACCAAGGTCCTCTACGAGCTTTCGGAGAAGGACTACCTCTCGTTCCTCTACAACGAGGGTCGTTGCAACATTGGGGAGCAAGATCACGACCGTCGTGAACTAGTGCTCCCGATTGGGAGGAGAGGGGGAAAATGCAATGATTTCGATAGTTTAGTGCTTACTGATCGAGGGGTTTTCCGTATGGAAGACCTTTATCAAGGGGCCCTAAATTCCGAGGGATTTGCTAATTTCGAGGTAGGGGTCGTTCAAGAGTCGGGGCGTAGGGCACGATCTTCTCACTTCTACAATGGGGGGGTGAAGGATTCCTACAAGTTCACTACTCGTCTCGGGTATAGCCTGGGAGGGACCGCGAACCACAGAGTCAAAGTCCTTACGGAAGAGGGTAAGATTGAGTGGCGGTACCACGACGACATCATGGTGGGCGATGTCATTGCCGTGAACCGTGAGACGGACCTGTGGGCTGGAACTTACCTAGATCTTCGTCCATTCATCCCGGAGGGTTGGGAGCCAAAATCTCATCTTTTAGATGAGGGCTTTGGGTTACTGCTGGGTCTCCTGACTGGAGACGGGACTTGGTCTAACTCCTCGTATGTGGAGGTCACAGGGCTCTCTGACCAGATGGCCGTCTGCGAGGATGTATTTGATCGTACGTTGGGCAGAACCCGAATTTTTAAAAATGGGCACACCCGAGCATTTCGTCTCCGCTATGATGTTACGTCGACGGGACGGCCTGGGGCTGGTGCTAAGGCGAGGAATTTTCTTCACCGGTTGGGGTGGACAATAGGTACTCCGTCTGATCAAAAACGAGTCCCGTGGGCGGTGTTGCGATCTCCTAGGCCTGTTGTGGCCAGTTTTCTGCGAGGGTTATTTGAGACCGATGGGGGTGTCGAGAATCTCCGGAAAGTAACGTACTGCACGGCCAGCAAGGAAATGGCGCGTGAAGTTCAAATTCTCCTCTTGAACTTTGGAGTGGTCTCCAACCTCAAGACGAAGCACAACAGAAAGTATTCGAAGGACTACTATGTGGTATCTCTCGTTGGCATACGTTCGCTACAGGTATTCGCCAAGGAGATAGGGTTCTTAACAGAACGCAAGCAGGCTGCTCTGAGTGTGCACATCGCCGATATAACGGCGAATCCTCGCAATAAGAGCGATACGGAATCGATCCCATTCCAACGCTCGTGGTGTCGCCGCCTTCTTGAATCAGTTCCTAAAAATATTGGAGATCATGCTCGAGGCCAAGCTCTAGGCTGGCGCCGAAGCCTTCTGCGTTTGGCTTTCGGCAATGTTCTCAAGCAGTCTTCAACTGAAGACTTGACGTACCCTAGGTTGAGAAGAGTCTTAGACATCGCCCGTCAAGTAGGAGCGCAGGATTCCGAGGCTTTGCAGCACTTCGAAGGCCTTCTAGGGGCAAACTACTTCTTCGATGTTGTGGTTGCGTTAGAGAAGAGGCCTTGCCAGGTCTACGATCTGACAGTTCCAGATGGCGCCTCGTTCGTCGCCAATGGGATGACAAACCACAACACCACGCTCTCAGGCATCTTTGCGTCGTATGAAGTCTACCGACTCCTCAACCTGAACAACCCTCAGGCATACTACGGGTTGCCTAACGGTAACCGCATACAGATCATCTCGGTCGCTACTGACAAGGAGCAGGCCGGCTTGCTCTTCAACGAGGTGACGACACACCTTGCAAAGTGCGACTACTTCCGGCCATTCGTTGCGAACAACACGCTCTCGCACGTGAACTTCCGGACGCCGTATGACATCGAGAAGTTTGGACCGACAGCACGTCAAGAGAACGGCAAGTTCGTCTCGTTCAACGGCAAGGCGACGCTCCGGGTCACCTTCAAGAGCTGCATTGCGAAGGGCCTTCGTGGTGCGGGTAACATCGTCATCATTCTCGACGAGGTGGCGCACTTCCAGGACAAGGGCAACAGCTCCGCTGAAGAGATCTACCAAGCGGTTGCACCTTCTGCGGCGGCCTTTTCTCGGAAGGACCCTGAGACGGGTCGCGTAGCCCTCGATCAGAAGACGGGCAAGGAAGTCGACGTTGAGAGCCGGATCATCATGATCAGCTCGCCGCTCGGTAAGAGTGGCCTCTTCTATGAGAAGTTCGATCTCGCGATGCGTGGCGGCGAGGGTGCGGACAACATCCTTGCGGTCCAGGCCCCCACTTGGGAAATCAACCCAACGGTTCCGAGCTCCTACTATCGGCAGAAGTATCACGCGAACCCGACCGTCTTCATGACGGAGCACGGAGCACAATTCAGCGATCAGGCTCGTGGTTGGATCGAGCGAGAGTCCGACCTACAGGCGTGCATTTCAGCGTTGGCTAGGCCGAAGATCATGGCGCAGCCGCGCCAGCCCCATCAGATGGGCATCGACGTGGGGCTCGTTGACGACGGCACCGCCATCGCGATCACCCACGTTGACCAAGACAAGATCGTGCTCGACTACCATGAAATTTGGTACGCGGGCATGGACTGGCGTGAAGCGAACCCGCATCTCGAGGGTCGTTACTCTACGAACTACGCCAAGACTCTGTCGGATGTCGAACGACTGGACTTCGATGAGATTGCGGACTGGATCATAGCTCTCACGAAGAAGTTCCACATCACAGCAGGCCTCTTCGACCGGTGGAATGGCATCCCTCTCGAGCAGGCGCTCTTCAAGAAGGGGCATCGGCAGTTCAAGTCGGAGTTCTTCACTCGTGACCAGACGAGCAAGATCTACCAGGCGACGAAGATGCTCATGTATGATGAGAAGCTCGTGCTCTACGACTACCCGATCCCTGAAAGGGCGAGGGAGGGAAACGTAAAGCACTCGCCGCTCATTGCTGAACTATTGTCGCTTCAAGCGAACCACATCTCCAAAAACATTGTCCTTGTCGAGGCCCCCCAAAAAGCTGGGGCCCATGACGATATGAGCGATGCTCTCGTGCGTTCGGTCTGGCTTTCGTCTGAGGTCATGTCGAACCAGAAGCATACAGCTCACGGAACCCCGTACCGGCCGACCGTAGCCGCAGCGATGACGCCGCATCGCTACCAAATGAGCCGTGCACGTCATCATGGTTTGGGAGACCGCAATCTTCTTTTCAGACGGGCGAGGTAAAGCGTGGATGACCCTGCCACCCCTCCGCTCGTCTTTGCCAATCGAGTGATTCGCCTCTTTGCGGATCACCTTCTTGGTGCGGACATCCTTGTAGAGCCTCGGGACTACCAAATCATGCGGCTCATCTACCGCAAGCTCGGCGGCAAGTGGGTCGATTTGATGGAGGGCAACATCGTGCAGATGGTCCTCTTGGAGAAGATCGTCACTCGATGGGGCAAGCAGCCGAACCGCAAACGTCAGACGGAGGATGTCTGACGTGCCCGAGCAATTCCGCACGCGCAATTGCGTGATCCTCTACAAGGGGGACACGTTCACGGTATCCATCAACGCTACTCTGGCGACCCTGGGATGGCTTGGGGGTCAAGGGGTAACGTGGGCCGCGGCCACCAAGGACGATTTCTTGGTGGGCCCGACGGACGGGGGTCCTGGAGGCTTCTTGCTCTGGGGATCGGACGAGCCTTCGGACCAGTACACAGCCCAGACGCAGAACCAGCCGTTGTACCGCTTTGCGGTGATGGGTGTTGGAGGTTGGATCTTCATGACCTCGACGTACGAGCGCTACACCTATGCCTCTCGACAGGCTGGGCCGCTCGTTCCCATCACCTACACGGAGAACGATCGGCTCATGTTCTCGCTTCGAGGGTATTGGACGAACGAGGATGAATGGACACTCTCGGGTGATCCTCGAGCTCCGAATGAGAACGTTGTGGGCTTCGTGGTGCAGAAACCTACGGCCGTCACGGACCAGTATCTTACTGTGCAGACGATCCTATGAGCGAAGTCCTCCGTACCCGAGATTGCGTGGTGTTCTACCATGGCGATGCCTTTGCGGTGGCGGCGTCCTCCCAGATGGTTCAGGGAGGATGGCTTGGTGGGCAGGGGCTGCAATGGATCGACTCCCCTCTCGACGAATTCAAGGTGAGCTACTCGGAAGGGATCTACGGGGGGTTCGCCCTTTGGGGATCCGATGAGCCTTCGGACCAGCACGTCTCTTTCGTGAAGAACCAGGTCCAGTACGGCTTCGTGGTTTTTTGCACGGGCAACTGGTTCCTTTCCACGAGCACTTTTGAGCGCTACACCTATGCCTCTCGTCAGGCAGGACCTTTGGTCTCGCTTACCTACACGGAGGGGCAGAAGCTCCACTTTTCGCTTCGGGGGTATTGGACGAACGAGGACGAATGGACGCTCTCGGGCGATCCTCGAGCTCCGAACACCTTCCAGGCTGGGATTGTGATGCAGCGTCCGAGCGCCTTGACCAACAACTACCTGGGCATCCAGACCACGATGTGAGGCATGTCCGAGATCTTTCGTTCCAGAGACTGCATCGTCTTCGTCAAAGGCGACACGACCACCGTCACGGTGTCGAGCGCGATGGTGTCCGGCGGATGGGCTGGGGGCCAGGGTGTGCAGTGGTCTGGTATCGTTGGGGATGACCGGGTGGTGACGTACTCCCAAGGACTTTTCGGGGGTTTCCTCGTATGGGGGTCGGACGAGGCGGGCGATGGACACACGGCCATTACGAAGCAGCAGGTGGTCTACCGCTACGCAACGTTGTTCTTCGGGAACGCGCTCATGTCCACGAGCTCGTACGAGCGCTACACATACGCTTCTCGGATCGGAGGCGGCGCTCTTGTACCCATCGTTTATCAAGCGAACGACGTCCTTCGCCTGTCTCTACGGGGTCTTTGGACCAAGGAAGACGAGCTGACGCTTTCTGGGAACCCTCTAGGCCCTTCACCCTTGGTTGGGTATGTCGCACAGATCCCCAAGGCTTTGAACAAGGAATACCTCGGCATCCAAGTGTCGATGTGATACTTTCGCGCCATGCCTGAAGCTCCCGTCGAAGATCCGCGTATTCGAAGGCTCGAAGAGCTTCGTCGCGGTGCGGAAGAGTCGAACGAGCGTGAAGTCGCGACTCTAGTGGCCCAGGTTCAGGAAGCTCGGAGGGATGTCGAAACGGCGCTCTCCAAGCTCAATGGCTTGTCGGACGATCTCAGAACACGGGCTCGAAGGATCCCGAACGAGCTGTCCAACAGTTTGGTGGTTTTTGCGAATGCCCACGTGAGATTCGCCGGAGCGGCATCACAAGGGATGCGTCGTACGGCCAACATGGATCGGCTTTTGGACAAAGCTCAGGCAGACAAACTAGAGAATGAGCGTCGACAGATCCAGGAGAGAAATTGGGCTGCGGCGCGGGAGGCTCGCAAGAGCGTTGAGAAACTGATCCTGCCGAGCAGCGACGCTGACGCCTTCGATGAGCTCTATGGAGAGGTCGTGACCCATGCCGAGTGAACGGTATACAAATCAACAGGCTGCCCCGCAGTACATCGTTCGCACCTCGGTACGGCAGCGGCCCTATGTCGCCAACACCTATACGAACCAGATGACGTACAAGGAGCGGCTGGCTCGGCAGCAGCTCCGTACAGCGTCGGCGGGCATGGGCATGTTCGGCGGGTATGGTGTCGGGGCTGGAGCCCTTGGCGGTGGCAGCACTATCGGTATGGGTGGCGTTGCGGGCAGCACGATCCAGAGTTCGCAGGGCAACTTCTTCTCGCCTCAACTATCGCCGGACTTCCTCGAGCTGCCTCAAAGCATTCGAGAGCGCCGGGAGATCTATCGACACTTCTACAACAGTGACGAACTAGTCGGGCAGGCTTTAGACCTGCACACAGAACTCCCGCTCTCGAAGGTGCGTCTTGCTGCCCCGAAGCCTAGGGTTGCGCCCAAGGGTTTCAAGAGTCCGGAGGACTACGGCAAGTACATCCTCAGTCGCTTCGAGAGGATGTGCAAAAAGATCAAGCTCTTCCAGCGGCTCATCACCATGGTCCACCACTACTGGTTGGACGGTATGGCGGTTATCTTTGCTGAGGACGGCGCTGTGGACGTCCCTCCAGAAGTCGGGCACACACGTCAGCGCGTCAAGACAGCGGTCCTCACCGATGACGGTGAACCCGTCGAGAAGACGGAGGACGTCTGGACTGAGGATGAGAACAGCAGCCAGAAGGAGTTTGAGTACTACCGCAAGCACTATCAGGGCTGGGAGAAGCTCATCGTCCTTCCGATCGACAAGGTCAAGATCACGACCTTCAACTACACGGACAAGTCGATCCTGGAGTTGATTCCGAGCGATCGAGACCGAGCTCTCATCGAGAAGGCTCGTATGGGCGATCCCATCGCGATGAAACTAGTTCAGGAGATCCCTGAAGAGGTTCGAGCGCACATTGAGCAAGGACAGCTCATCCCGCTTGGGACCGACGCGAACGAAGGTTCGTTCGCGTACATCCTCACGGGGAGCAAGAGCGCGGATTCGACGCTCGGGCAGTCGATCTTGAACCGTTGTCTTCGCACGCTCTACTACCGTGAGAAGCTTCGTCAGGCGCAAACGAGCATTGCTTCTCGAGCGATGACCCCGAAGCGTATCGTGTGGGCCGAAGGGCTTAGCGATGTGGACGTAGACCAGCTTCGCGAGCAGGTTGACCTTTCGCTCGTCGATCCCGACTATTCGATCGTTGCGAACTACCAGATCAACTGGGAGGAGATGGGTTCGAAAGATCGTCTGCTCGACCTCTCCGTGGAATATGAGCAGACGGAGCGCCGGCTCCTTGCGGGTCTCGGTGTGACTGAAAGCCTCATGTCCGGCGAGTCCCTCTACTCGGGCGACCGTCTCAAACTAGAGGTTATCAACCAGCGCTACCTGCACTTGCGAGAGATCCTCCAGGAGTACGTGGAGGACTACCTGTTCAAGCCGGTGGCTCAGCGCATGGGGTTCGTCGAGGAGGACGAGTGGGGGCAGGAAGTGGTGCTCTACCCGCGTCTCAGCTTCACTCGACTTCCGCTTCGGGACAGCCAGGATACGTTCGACGCGCTCTACAACCTCTACAGCAAGGGCAGCATCTCTATCGACCTCATCCTCGAGATGCTCAACATCGACCCGAACGACACGAAGCAGAAGATCGAGCGTGACCTCTTCACGGTCAACGATGCCATCTTCAATGAGATCCTACGGTCCTTGTACAACGAGGTCGGTCGTATGTTGGCCGACAAGACGGACATCATCGAACGGATCGCCAAGTACATGGACCTCAAGCTCAAGCCTCAGCAGGCCCCTGAGGAAGAGGGCCGGTTCTGACGGTCCTTTTATGGACCCTCTAGAGCTGGATGGACCTTCGGGCGACCAAATCACCCTACGAGCGGCAGCAGGAAGAGGACGAACGACTGGTTCGGCCGAATCCGTCTGACAAACCTCCGCGTCGGGATCTGCGGCGAGAGCGGGTTCAGCCCGAGAAAGACCACGACTCGGGGGACGCCTCCGATCGCAAGGATCGAAGCAAGAACTTCAAGGACATCGGCGGGTCTCTGATCATGGCGGCCCAGGACCGGATCCCGGCCAAGAGTCGTGCGACGGGCGAGACCGTGATGATCTCGCCCGACACTCTGAAAGAGAAGCCGGGCGAGTACGAGCCGATCGAACAAGATTCTGGGGAGAAGAAGCCCGAGACGGAGCCCGAGGAGAAGTCTCCGTCTTCGGAGGCGAAGCCGGAGAGGCTCGATAGGGAGCAGTTCTACGCTCAGGCGGGGAGCGCTCTACTCGAGCTGGTGAAATCGGACCCCAAGCTGGACAACAAGATCAAGAACTTCTTGACCCCTGGGTCCCAGCTCTCGGGCATGGTCAAGGAGAACCCGGACTTCCCGGTGGCTCCGTTGTTTCCAGGGGTGAAGCTCCCTGACGGGATCCGGACGCTGGGGGATCTGAAGTACGCGCTCGAGTTCGGGAACAAGGCGAAGCCCAAGGGTAAGGGCAAGAAGAAGGTGACGCCTCCCGCGAGTGAGGAGCCCTCGACGCCTGAGTCCTCCGCGGCTCCCAAATCGGACCCCGAGGCAGCGCCTTCTGAACCGAAGCCTGAATCGACACCAGCGCCTTCTGAACCGAAGCCTGAGTCGGCGCCCGAATCAGAGAAGGCCCCGGATACAGAGCCTTCAGGAAAGCCCCCTGCCACGGGCGAAGCTCCGGCGGAAGAGAAACCCAAACCCAAGAAGAAGCCCAAAAAGCCTGGTGGGGGTAAAGGTCGCGAACCTTCCGAAGCTGAGAAAGCAGGCGTAGGAGAGCCTAAGAGGAGACCGGTCACAGCGTTGGATCGTGAAGAGGCCTTGAGCCTTGTGACAAGCACGTTCACACCGGACGTAGCAGCGGACATCCTTGCGAAGAACTTGCATCCGGACGATGTGAAAACGCTCGTCCGCGATTATCACTCGGCCAAGCTGGGGGTAAAGGTCGCGAACGTTGCGGACCTGGCCGCCAAGGCGTCTGCGTTCTACCAGCCGGATCCTTCAAAGGTGAAACTCCCGACGTTCGGCAGGAACGCCGCGGGTGAGAAGGTCTCGTTCGACAAGCTCACGCCGGATGAAAAGGCTGAGGTGACGAGGCAACACCAGCTCCGCGTTGCAGCGATGAGCATTGCGGCGAAGGACCTCCTCACTCAAAAGCTTTCAGATCTAGGACCCCTCACGGGCAAACCTAGGGTTCCTCCGAAGCTCGCGTCTCAGATGGCGTCCCTGCTGCTTCAGAGAGTCCCGCCCGACCAGGCGGAGGCTCTTGCGGCTCAGACGTTCGATGAGACGCTGAAGAGCGGATCTGCCGTTAAGATCAGCGATTCCGCGGCAGCTCGGCTCTTGAAACAGGTCAAGGGAAGTCGATCGGCAACCGCCACGGCCAAAGCGTTCATGCAGGCCAACGACTATGGTTTGGCCAAGGAGCGCTTCCTCAAGGGGGACGACGACACCATCTCGGAGTGGCAGACCTCCAAGGATATTCTTAGGGGTCTGAGGAGGGTTGGGGAGTACTTCGACAACAAGAACCACCTCTATGGGGGCCATCCGGAGCATCCAGCCGCCGGGGCTTTCCGGATGAGGGTCTTGAATCGTCTCCGGACATTGGATCCAGAGAAGGCCTCGGAGGTCACCCAAGGGTTGCCGAAGCTCGAGGACGAAGAGTTCAAGAAGCACCACAAGTACTGGCAAGAGTTGACCCAGGAGTGGGAGGCCAAGAAGGCGGCTCACGAGAAGGAAATGGAGGCCTACAAGGCGGCCCCGGAGGGTAAGGAGCCCCCGGAAGCGTTCTTGGATGAGAAACCTCATGAGCCGAAGAGGTCTGCTGGGCGTCCGGATCCCAAGGAGGGCGAGTCCATGTGGGAAGAGGCTCCATCGGAGGCAAAACCTGAGGAAAAGTCCGAAGGACCCCCGTCTTCGAAGCGCAAGGGCAAGAAGCCTGGGAAGAAGGAAGCCAACGATTTTACTTATCTCGCCCCACTGGTGATGGGTTCTGCCGTCAAAACGGGCGTCTATCACGGGGTCGATCCCTATGCTTACGGTCCGGCTGCATACCCGGGATGGTTGCAACCGCATCAGCGGGACCTAGGGGACGCTGACTTCGATGCCATTCTCTCGAGTGCAAAAGAGTGGTTGTCGTCCTCTCTTCTGACGCTAGCGGTCGAGGGATTCGTTCCGGACGCTCGTTTCCGAATGGCGTTGGACCTGGCGATCTACGATGGCCCGTACAACGGGCAGATTCAGCCGGCGATCTACAACCAGCTTCTCACCAAGCTGTCGAGCACCCCAAAGGCTGTGAAGACGGCAGGGCACAGCTACGAGACGGATCGTCTGACGATCGTCGTCTTTGGCAAACATCCAGGTTTCAATGCGGACGCTCGCGACGCCCTAGTACATGCGCACTTCCCCTACAAGGATGATGAGGGGAAGGACCAAGACGGTGGGAGTGCTTCGATCCTCGACATCAAGTCGAGTGCCTTTCCCACTCGGATAGACGAGCAAAAGGGCCTCGTACAAGAATCGGTGGTCAGAATTGACTTCCCCAAGGGCGCTGAGAAAGCGGCCCTTCAGGCGATTCAGCGAGCTCTCAAGCCGCTGAAGCTCAAGGTCGAGAAGGCGTCGGCTGGCCGCAAACCAGAGCTTCGGAAGATGTCAGCGGCTGACACTTCTTCTTTTACCCAATCACCCAGTGATCCCACTGGAGGCAGCACACCCATGAAGGCGTCGCAAGAAATCTATCGCATCGCCAGCACCCTGGCAGAAACCAACTCCAAGGCTTCTTTCGACCTACTGGCGGTCGCAGAGCGTGTCGCCGAGGACGAGAAGAAGATGCCGCCCTGGCTCGAGAAGAAGATCGACGAGGACAAGGGCGAGAAGAAGGAAGCGTCGGCGGGCAAATACGCCTCGCTTCGCTCTCTCATCATCAAGCAGGCGTCGACGCTTGCTCCCGAGCAGCGCGGTCCGCTGCTCCCGATTCTCCAGGCCTTGAAGGACCTGGGCTAACCCCACCCCCGGACAGGAACGACACAGCCATGAGCACGAAACTATCCTCCGAGCAGTCCAAGCAGGCGAGCGATCTGCTCGGCCGCATCGATCGAATCGCAGCCGAAGTTCAGGCCCGCTACGCGAGCTGGGGCATGGAGATGCCTGCCGCGAAGGCGCTTGTCAACGGCTTGGACAAGGTTGCCGACGAGCTCGAGTCTCACTTTTTCGGTGGCGACTCGTTGCTCCGTCGTCAGGTCGAGGTCCTCAAGCTCGCCAAGGTCATCCAGAAGGATTCCGACGAGCCGTACATGGACACGTTCAACGCGCCCATGGCCCCTCATCAGACCGACGCGGATGAGCCCTACATGGCGGCCTACAAGGACGACCAGTCCCAGGCCGTAGCTACGGGCAAGTCCACCTCTGGCCGTCCCCTCGCACCGTAAGGTCGCCGAATGATCGACTACTGGACGCTGAGCAAGGACTTCAGCCCGGGGGATTTCGTACAGAAATACCTCCCGAGCCGAAACCAGAACCTTTCGCCGTTTGT
>JACZCT010013212.1_pt1 | contig 43244 bp, 34 predicted proteins | sample 8641871 | NCBI WGS metagenome assembly JACZCT01 (sample SAMN15324604, study PRJNA640507) | soil metagenome | isolation source: monocropping sugarcane control | place: China: Luxin town, Laibin City, Guangxi Province | collected 2019-07-25 | depth 10cm m | reverse complement strand
TCAGGCGCTCTATCCGACTGAGCTACGAGCGCAATATCTTTTTATTCTATCAAATATTTCAATTTTTTCTTATCTTTGGCAAGGTCCCCATTCGTAATACAATGAAGGATGGGGTAAAGAAGCTCTATCCGACTGAGCTACGAGCGCAATATTCTTTTCTTATTTTGTACCATAAAAACCTTCATTTGACCAGGAAAATCGAAGCTTTTGAACTATTTTAAGTCCAATGTTATTCTAATAATAGGGATACAACAATATAAATGAGGGGAAATCTTATGAATTACTCATTTTTCAGTAGAGTCAGAGATATTTTATTTCTTTGCGCATTGATTTTCTTGGTAAAATTTGCCTTTGAGCGCACAATATCTTTTATCAGTGAACATAAAAAATCTATAGTTCATGAACTTGATCGTACCTTTATTGAAGACATATATACTCTTCAAAGACAATTACATTTTATAGAAGAACATTATGCATATGATAATGAAGTTGGTCATGCTATTTCTGATATCAAAAAACGATTGGCAATGATAGAAGAAAAATACAAAACCAATTCGCCCGGCATAATGTTATTAGGACCTATAGGATCAGCCGCCATTGTTACTAAAGAAGAAAAATTAAAAACTAAATTGCTTGAAATAGCAAATGATATTACTCAATTACTCTATACAATTCACCACCAAGAACATGATTTTAAACCCATAGAAACAATTAGCACAACTCTTGAACATAACAAAAAGCTTTTAAAAACAATAACCGTGTAACACTTACACGGTTATTGTTTTGATAAACAATCTTATCTTCGAATTTTTCTTGTCGGTGTTTTTCTTTGCGTTGTAGTTCTACTCGTTCTTTTTGCAGCAACTCCTTTTCTCTTTGTCGCCGCCGCACTTGGAGCTGCTACAGGTTTTTGCTGCGGAACATTTTGTGAAGTAATTTTCACTCCAAACATCTGAGCAATATTATTCTTTATATAATGATTAATTTTTGGGTTTTGAAGTTCTGCTATTGTTGAACAACATGCTGCTGCAGGATCACCCGATGCAGTAAGCATTCCTGCCCAATATTCATTACCAGGATATGCATTACCATCCCATGCATACATTGCAACAAGCAATGTATCAGCATGTGCTCCCATTAACTTATCTGCTGGATTCCTTTTGGAAAAATACATAGTAATCCCTGCTCTTGTACCTTCTTGTATGATTGCATCTTTAGATTCGCTAGCCACTTCACCAAACCAGCTAAAATCAATATCATTAATACCTGATAGATCGTTTTCTTTGAGCACCTGCGTATAAACATCAACCATCAGTGATGCTTGACGTTTATCAATTTGCCACACTCCTAACCCAAGACCTACAACATGAACATACGCTGTTTTACCCTGTAAAAGAGCACGTTTGCTCGCATCCACTAAAAACGGCTCTACAACTAAACGTATACGTTTTTTGTAAATCAATGTATTAAAATAAGATCCATCATCCAATAAAACATATTTTCCAGAACGATCTGATTGTGCCTCAGCAAAAGTAGGAAACTTTTCACCATATAGGTTTGCCCATAAACCAAGAAGACCTTGATTTGAAGATGTTAAACCGTAACCGTTTTCTTGTCTATTTTGTTCAGGTGTTATGATCATGTGTTGCCATTCCATGTAGTTAGGTTTTTCAAAACGAGCACCTACTAATCCAACATACACCCCCTCTCTCTCAAAAGAATCGTTATCGCCTGGAACAGCTCTGTTATCACGTGCACCATCATTAATAAAATATGTTGGAGAAGATATTCCAATAAGCGCCGCTACGGCCATCTCATCATATGAAAGATAATCTTTAAGTAGCAAAGGGCTACGTTCGTTTGCAGTTCCAATTGTTTCAAAACCACCGGATCCAGATATACCATTAGATCTCAAAAGATATCGATCATTTGCCATCATAAACATTAATGGTCGTTGCTCAATAAGACGCATTAGAAACTGCGGCACATTCATGGTAGCGTATAACGCTTTTTCCTGGTTTGTTCCATTTTGTTTTTTATACTGCAAGAAGCGATCTAAGAACGAACGAGTATTTTGATGTAGCAATGGATATGTTGCTTTTGCCTGAGCAACTATTTTTTCTCGTAATTGCTCATTATTACCAGCAATTAATGCAATTCTATTATTATTGGTAGGAAACTTTCCTACAGTGGTGTCAAATATAGAGGATGAATTGAGCAATGTTACAAACTCGTTATTGATAATATTTGCAGGATATGCGGCAACGTTTTTACTCGAAATTTTTTGTGATGTAGTCTTGCGAATAGGTTTCTTGGCAGCAGATGTTTTTTTCGCAACTCTAGCATATATATTTACCACGCTCATCATTATCACAAAAATTAGTCCCACCATTTTTTTACTAAAACGCATTACTACACCTCCATATTATTCATTATTTCGGACAAAATATGCTAAAAATTCTTTATTTCCCTTAGCTCCTGTAATGGGTGAATCTATTACTCCTACACACTGAAAACCATATTTTTTGATTCCATCAATAGTAGTATCTACTATCACTTGTCTAATATGATCATTGCGTACAATACCACCAGCTTCAATTTCATGTTTACTTGCTTCAAATTGTGGTTTGATTAAAACAATCAATTGACCATCTTTTTTTAAGACTTTACATACTGTTGACATAACTTTTAACACGGAGATAAATGATAAATCAAGGGTAACCATATCTACTAACTCGCCTACTGTTTCAAGTAATTTTACATTTGTTTTTTCTCGCAAAACAAGTCGCTCATCTGTACGAATTTTTTCATGCACATCCCCATACCCGACATCCACTCCATAAACTTTTTTTGCACCGTGCTGCAGCAAACAATCAGTAAAGCCTCCGGTTGAAATACCTGCATCAAGCACTATTAGGCTCGTAACATCAATAGCAAAATGATCCAACGCCTTTTCCAACTTTAAACCAGCACGACTCACAAATTTTTGTTCTGTAATAGTATGCGTAATTTCTTGACCTTCAGTTACAATAGTCCCTGGCTTTGTAATTTTTTCTCCATCTACAAAAACTTTTCCCTGCATAATCCAGCCTTGGATATGTTTTTGATCGTATTCTGGTAGCAATTCATGCAATGCAATATCAAGACGTTTTTTTATTTTAGCCATACATTCACCTTAATAATATAATTTTAACTCAATATGACAGAAAACCCCGGTCTTTCAAGACCAGGGTTCATTATCACCTATTATTTTTAATTTTAAGGCTTTGTTTTATCTGGTTTAGCATTCAATTCATTCACGTACTCAAAAATAGTTTTATGTTTATTGCTGTATAAATCATTGCAAGAATCTACAATACGATCCGCCCAGTACCCATTAAACAATCTGCCATTAGCAAACTTTTTTGACTGACAATTGGTTATTATACGTTTGACAGTATCGTATACCAATCGATCGCGTGTAGTATATGTTGGAACAGTAATGGCTAATCCACTAAAATTATTGAATGCCACAAGAGGCTTATCGTTTTTTGATTCTTCACGTAAATTACATAACTTATTTTCATCCGTTGTACTGTATCTGTTTTCAGTCATATACACAAACTGACTAAAGGTAACATCAGTATTTCCACCCGTTTGAGTGAACATAACAAGACGCTTATTTTTTGATCTCATCTCACCCAATGTTGGCCAATTTTCTCCCGATAAATCTGCAACTTTAAATATTGGATCGTATTTTGCATGAGCCATAACATCTTTTATTTCTTTTGACAATTCTGCATTATCAGAATAATTCTCAAAAATGATGGTAACAACCGCCTTTGGATTTGCTCTCATAAATTCAACAATTCGTCGTAATTCATATTTTAAAGATTGATACGTTGTTGTTCCCTTTTGAGTGAAAGCCAAAGGACCAGGCTTTGGATGAGATAAACAAATTTTTGAATCTTTAGGCCCCACTAAAGAAGAAGGCCATCCCAAATTCCACGCATACGTATCAAGCATTAATCCACGAACACCATACGTAAGATGTCCTAATATTGTCTGATCTTGCTGGCGAACTACTTTAAAAAACCGAGGATATACATGGGAATTATGTGTTCCAACATACCGATAATCAACATATCTTGTGTCATCAGATGGTTCTACAAAGTGATTTGTATTACTATTTGCCTGCTTGGCATCCTCGGCCCATGCTGAATCATTTAAATATTCTTGTTGGTCAACAGGTAGAGTTGCTGGAAGTGGCGCTGCCATAATCACCAATTGCTGTAAAACTATAGAAAAAAAAATAATCCTTAATAGAACATGCGATACTACTTTCTTCATCTCTTCCCCCATTTTTTGATATAAACAAATTGAATAATTATACAAAACATATATATGCTTTTATTTATATCAAAAAAATTAAACCCATATCAAGAATATAAGAGTATGAAAAATCATGCCACTATTATAATAAAAAACCACTTCTATAATGCAGGCAGAGTGGGAACTCCTAAAATCTGTGCTGCAACAAGAGCTATAAGATATGCACTATAACACGTGTTACCACTTACGATGCTACTTTCAACGCCTATATCAGCAACCATAAGATTTCTCACTCCATGAACACGTAAATTTCCATCTACAACACTATTATCTATAGAAGTTCCCATACGCGTTGTACCAACATTGTGATACGCAATTGCTAATGAAGCAGGATTAAGCGCTGCTGCAAACAACATATCATCACTCGCATATTGTTCTGAAGTAGGATATACCACTACATGGCCGGATGTTTGCGCCACCGCCTGCGCTATTTTGAAAAATGAAACAGTAAGATACGCATCGCTACCAACATCATTAACGGTGCCATCGCTATACATATTCATACGAACTTGTGCAGGCATTAATGGATCTTTTGAAGCAATAGTCACCGAACCAACGCTTTGTGGTTTTAAGATAAATCCTGCTAAAATCTTTGATTCTTCTGAATCCACAGCTATTACCTGCATACGTCTTATCTCATCAGCTGGCATATAGGGACGCTCATCAATAAATGATATTATTTGCCCACCAGGAATATGGCGAGTTGGTTCTGCTTCCGCCAACATTGCAATCGCTCCATATTGATTTTGTAAATGCGCGCCGACATGTGGATTATCAACAACAACATTGATTCCTAATTCTTGTAATGTTTGAGCATCACCAATACCGGATAACATAAGAATTTTTGGTGTATTAATTGCACCAGCACACAAAATAATTTCTTTGCGTGCATAGACCGTTTTAACCTCCATGTTATTTCTATCAGGATTGTTATAAGCATATTCTACACCAATTGCTTTTGGCACAGTGCATTGAGTATTAAAAATAATTTTTGAAACAATTGCATTACCGCGTACTCGCAATTGTCTTCCATTCAAACCGCGGCCCTTCATATCAATAATTTCGCCAATGGTAGTAAAATCATATGCTGAAAAACTTCTACGAGATCCTTGGCCTGCTGTAACAAAATTTTGAATAGGTCCCGTACTTACATTTGATAATAATGCATTATTGTAATCAGAAACAAATGGCGCGCCTGCAACCTCAGAAAGAGCTATTGCAAGTTCGTCTTCATCAATAGACGGATTTTGCGTTATATGAATAGGCCCCGAAAAACCTCGTTGTGTAGGGTTTGCTATTGTATCATCAGGTGTATATGTTTCAAGGGCTTTCATTAATGGTAAAATATTCGGGTAAAACCATTGAGGATTTTGAGAATCAATACCCCACCGATTATAATCAGCAGGAACGCCTCGCACTGCTTGCATATCATTATGAGCAGCTCCTCCTCCCCATTCTCTCCCTTCAGAATATATTATCGCTCCACCCGCTGGAGTAAGAATAGGATAAGTTGCTGCAAAATTAGGTGCATACACTAGCGTTTGATCAAATATAAATGGTTCTGGCGATAATGTCATAGGATCTAAAACATTATTCTCACCAGCTTCTAGCACCAATACACTGGCAGAAAAATCATCTGATAATTTACGAGCAAGAACAGCACCTGCTGCACCAAAACCAATAATGATATAATCAAAACATTTTTGCTTACCCTTAAATGGTTTTTTAGATTTTGCAATAGTTGTATCTGAAAATAAAAATCCCATTATCAACAGCATACAATACGATAGCTTTATCTCCATTCAATAATCCTTTTTTTAATGCAATATAGTGACACAAGACCTTTTGCGCCACTATATTGCTCTACAACAAAAATTAATTTTATCTACTAAACTATTGGAACTCCAAGTATTTGTGCGGCAACTGCTGCTATGAGATAAACACCAATACATGTATTGGCACTAGTAATTGGATTTTCAACGCTTGCATCAACAATCATAAGGTTTTTTGTTCCAAATACATTAAGATTACCATCGACAACCGCATTAGATATTGAAGTCCCCATACGAGCTGTTCCTACAATATGTGATGCTATTGTCAATCCCGAAGGACTAATTGCCGCCTGAAACAATCCTGCATCTCCCTGTGCATATTGCGATGGAGCAGGATATAAAATGGTTTCACCAGCTGCATCTGCTATTGCCTTAGCAATTTTATAATAAGAAACAGTAAGATACGCATCACTACCAACATCAGCAAATGATCCATCTGAATACATATTTAAATTAACTTTAGCAGACGTTAAAGGATCAGCCGAGACAATTTCAATAAAACCACGGCTTGATGGCTGCAGCATAAATCCTATCATCTGAACAATACCATTACCCACATCAAGTCCGGCAATTTGTACACGACGCACTTCATCTGCTGGCATATAAGGACGCTCATCAATGAATGATACAATCTGGCCACCAGGTATTGGAGTGCTGTTTGTTATAATAGCTGCAGGACCGTATTGATTCTGTAAATGTTGTCCAATATGAGGACTATCAACAACGACATTAATACCATGCTTTTCTAATAATTCAGCCGGACCAACACCAGATAACATCAACAGTTTGGGCGTATTAATTGCACCGGCACAGAGAATCACTTTTTTACGAGCATATACTGTTCTGAGTTGTTCAGTAAGAGAAGCATTTTGACGTAAATATTGAACTCCAACTGCCCGATTACATTTATCAAAAAGAACTCGTGTTACAACAGCATTGCCCTTAACTCGGACTTGTCTACCACCCAAACCGCGACCTCTCTCATCCATTATTTCGCCTATTGTCATAAATTCATTTGCGGAAAAACTTCTATGGCTACCTTCACCAGCGGTAACAAACTGTTGGATTGCTGAAGTACTAACATTCGGTAATGTTGCATCATTATAATCTGAAACAAATCCAGACCCTGTAACATTTGCAATTGCTATTGCAAGAGGATTAGAATTGATTGGTGGATTTTGTGTAATAGCAATAGGTCCAGTAAATCCACGTTGTTCGGGATTTGCAATGGTATCATTTGGTGTGTATGTTTCAAGATCTTTCAACAAAGGTAAAATGTTGGGATAAAACCATTGTACATTATTAGAATTAAGGCCCCACTGATTAAAATTACTCGGTACTCCTCTTACTGCTTGTAAATAATTATGCGCTGCAGAACCGCCCCACGCTCTACCTTCTGAATAAGAAAAAGCTACCAAAGAAAACGGTAACGGTGCTGGATATGTTGCTGCAAAGGCTGGATCAAATGTTATTCTGACAAGCTCATTCAAATTAGCAAATATGTTCGGATCTAACGTGGCTGGATCTTGCATATTATTTGGACCAGCTTCTAAAACCAGAACACTCGTTTCAAAATCATTTGATAATTGTCGTGCAAGGATAGCGCCTGCAGTGCCAAAACCGACAATAATGTAATCAAAACATTTTTGATTACCACTATATGGTTTCGTTTTTTTAGCATCACTCATAGTAGGTATCAACATTGTTATTATAAGCAATGCTGAACATGATAAAGATATTCTCATACTCATCCTCTTTTTTTGCCCATCTTTTGCTTACACATAGCTTTAGATTGGCTGGTTAAAATAATATTTTCCTTTAAAAAACAAAACTATTGTTTTTGCAGCTGGCCTTCATTACCATACAAAATAATATTTAATATTATCAAAAGCAATCAACTCAATAATGAAAAAAAGGAAATAACAATATGCAATCAATAATGCGTTATTCTCTCATAATCTCTTTGCTATCCATATCATATATCGTTCATACTGAATACCGCTATATCACATTTCTTAAAGATGTAACGCTTGATGATATTGCACATGTTGGTGGAAAAAATGCATCACTTGGACAAATGATCAGTGCATTGAGCGCTGAAGGCATTAGAGTCCCTCACGGCTTTGCCATTACGGTTGATGGATACATGCATTATATCAATCACAATAATTTGATACCACAAATAATAAAACTTACTAATCGCATCACTGATACCAATGATTTAAAAAATCTTAAAAAAGTAAGTGCTGAAATCCGTAATCTTATTGAACAAGGAGAAATACCTGTAGACCTTACAGATGAAATCGAATCTGCATATCAAAAACTTTCACAACAATATAATGAAAGCGAATGTGATGTTGCAATACGATCATCTGCAACAGCAGAGGATCTGCCTGATGCCTCTTTTGCCGGACAACAAGACACTTTTTTGCATGTGCAAGGAATTCAAAACATACTTACCTATTACAAAAAATGTATAGCTTCATTGTTCACTGATCGTGCTATTGCATATCGCAAAGAACAAGGTTTTGATCAATCAGAAATAGCTCTTTCTGTTGGTGTTCAAAAAATGATTCGATCAGATATTGCATGCGCAGGAGTTGCTTTTTCATTAGATACTGAAAGTGGATTTTCAGATGTTGTAGTGATTAATGGCTCATATGGATTAGGCGAAGCAATCGTGCAAGGATCTGTTACTCCTGATGAATATATTATTCACAAACCAACTCTTGAACAAGGATTTGCACCAATCATCAAAAAACAACTTGGGCATAAATCAATAAAAATTGTGTATAGCAATAATAAAGAAAATCTTGTTGAAACAGTTCCGGTATCATCAGAAGATCAAGCTCATTACTGTTTAACGAATGAGGATATTTTAGAATTAGCTCGCATGGTAATGATCATAGAAAATCATTATACACTACAATATAAAAAACGTAATCGTAGCTGTATTGCTATGGATATTGAATGGGCAAAAGATGGTGTTGATGGCAATATATATATTGTCCAAGCACGCCCGGAGACAGTACACGCGCATAAACAAACCAATACCCTTCTTATCTATGCGTTAGCAGAAAAAAAAGAAGTATTATCTGATCAAGTTATAACAAAAGGAATCAGTGTTGGCCAACAAATCGCGCAAGGAACAGCTCGTATTATTACTTCAGTAGAAGACATTGATACTATCAACCCAACAGATATCATTGTCACCGATATGACCAATCCTGATTGGGTTCCTGCAATGAAACAAGCAGCTGGTATTATTACCAATAAAGGCGGAAGAACATGTCATGCGGCAATTGTCAGCAGAGAACTCGGTATTCCTGCCATTGTAGGAACACAAGATGCAACAGAAAAAATTGCTTCAGGACAACCGATTACACTTGATTGCAGCAATGGAACAATTGGCACCATTTATAATGGTCTTATTCCATTTACGGTAACAGAAATATCTTTAGATACTATTGCAACACCTCCTGTTCCTATCATGGTAAATATTGCAGATCCTGAAAGTGCATTCAAAACATCCTTTTTACCAACAGCAGGAATCGGATTGGTTCGCCTTGAATTTATCATTACTAATGCACTCAAAATACATCCAATGGCTCTCTTGTATCCTGAAATAATTACTGATCCCAATATCACGGAAAAAATTGAACAAACAACTGCTGCATATACGAATAAAACCGATTTTTTTGTTGAACAACTTGCATGCGCAGTTGGCATGATGGCAGCAGCTTTCTATCCACGACCTATTATCGTGCGCTTTTCTGATTTTAAAAGTAATGAATATTATAATCTCATCGGAGGATCATATTTCGAACCAGTTGAAGAAAATCCAATGATTGGTTTTCGCGGTGCATCACGTTATTATCATGAACGCTACAAAGATGCTTTTGCACTTGAATGTCAAGCAATGAAAGTAGTTCGTGAAAAAATGGGGCTCACTAATGTAAAACTTATGATACCATTTGTGCGCACACTCACTGAAGCTGGCAATGTTCTTGATGAAATGCGCAACAATGGATTAGTTAGAGGAGAAAACGACTTGGAAGTAATTATGATGTGCGAACTACCATCAAATGTTATGCTCATTGAAGAATTTAGTAATTATTTTGACGGATTTTCAATTGGATCAAATGATTTAACGCAAACAACATTGGGCATTGATCGTGATTCTGCATTAATCAGTCATATCTTTGATGAACGTGATCCAGCAGTGAAAAAAATGCTTACTAAAGCAATTAAAAAAGCAAATGAAATCGGAACATACATCGGCATTTGTGGACAAGCTCCATCAGATTTTCCAGAACTTGCACAATATTTAATAGATATCGGCATCAATTCAGTTTCATTAACACCCGATACGGTGATTCCTTTTTTGATGCGCTACGCGCAATAACCGCCCATCTTAATCAAAATACACGCTCTGCTTTTCTGCAGAGCGTGTTGTCTTATATCTCATGTTTTTTACCCCATGTCTTGCATGAGGATCTCCAGTTGGATAAATCACAGGAGATTCCAAATTAGGAGTATAACGTCTTTCCAACATGTGCAATATTTAATACTTCTTTTGCCGTCTCAGATAATTGATATCTAAAATCGCGCGACAATCGTAATTCTTCTTCAATAAGTTTGCGCATTTCAAGAACTATAAAAATAGTTTCTGCTGCACGCGTCACGTTATCAGCAGCTGAAATAGTTAAATATTCTTTAGTTGCACCATCTTTAATCGCTTGTCTAAAATCCGTAAGCGTTTTTACCGGCACACCATTGATCTCTTCTAATGTAGCGCCCAGCGGCATATTACGACCACGATATAATTGAGAATCGGGAAACACGTGAGTAATAATAAGAACAGGCTCTGCTTGATATTTAAGTTCACTATATTTACGTAATCCCGGAGTATGCTCACCTAACATACGTAGATGATTAATGGTAAGTTCTTGTACTACCATGCCACCAAAAATCTCATAGTGAACTGGCTCGTAAGCAGGATAAATAGAACGGATAGCTTGTGGTTCCGGTAAGCTGAATGTTACGGTAAATATCTTTTTTTGTCCTTTGCGATACACTACCAATGTAATAGAGTCACCAATTGATAAGCGAAGAGGGTAATCAACGATAGAAATTTTATCTTCACTCCACGGAACACTCATATCACCAAACATATCAACGGCATGACCATTAATTTCATAAATCATATCACCTTTCATGATACCTGCTTTTTCAAGCGGACTTCCTTTGACAGTTTCAATAACATAGCAACCACCCGGAAGAGGATTACCTAAAAATTTAGTTAAACTTTCAGTACTATTATTAAAACGTACGCCTAAAAACGGTTTTCTTAAGATTTTAATTTCATATAAATCATTCAAAATAGTTTTGAGTGTATTAATCGGAATTGCATAGCCAACATTTTGCGCTTCGGTAACACCCGAGCAATTCACTCCAATAACTTCACCGCGTAAATTAAGAAGTGGGCCGCCGGAACTACCCGGATTAATTGGTGCGCTCATTTGAATTAAATGATGCTCATGACCACTGATAATACCATTCGTACTTTTAAAGCATTGTTGTCCTAGCGGATATCCAACGGCAAGAACTTCATCAGAACGTCTGACAAGATCAGAATCGCCCAGTGGCAGATAAGGTATTCCGCCCAATTCTCTCGTTATTAATTCTCGGCCTTCATTAGTAACTCGTACAAGTGCCAAATCACGTTCAAAGCTAATACCAACAACTTCCATATCGATAATACGTTTACCCAAAGAAGGAATTTGTCCCCACACTGATTTTGCAGAATTAATCACGTGAGCATTAGTGATTAAATACCCTTGATCATTAATAAAAAAACCACTACCGCATGCAGTTCCTTGTTGAGGTGTTTTATATGGCTCTAAAAGATCAATAGCTGAAATTTGCACAAAAAGCTGCACCACTGTATCACGAATTCTATCTTGCACAGGCCGCCATAATTGAGCCGTGGAAACAAGGCTTTCATTGATATGACTATTCGTTTGAGAAATAGGAGTAAACATCGTTTTTTGTTGCGATTGTTCCCATTGATTTTCCAGCTTTAATTGATTTCGATAAAGATAGAACACAAACGTGCTCAAGAAAATAACAAATGCTACCAAAATACTTACTACCACTCTATTTTTAATTGACATGCCATAGATCCTATACAACCATTTTACTCAATATGCACATATAACTTGCTACAGTGTATAACAGAATGAATAAAAACAAAAATGGAACAACTGGGTGCAATTAGAAGGATTATTTATATCCTTCGCTGGAACGAAAAGATGACTAGTATCATTTTTTACAGTATTTTTATAATATTATCAGCTCTAACACATCAGGATTTTTATATGAATATTATTTTAAAAAATACGCACATTCTATGTATTGTTTTTTTATCTTTTAGCTTTATTCTCAAACCCATGAAAATGTGGCCAGAACTTCCAGAAAAAAAATTTTTAGTCGATCAGTCAAAATATCCACATCTAAAAGGGCGCGCCATATACCGCAAGGACATATTTGAATGGTTAACGGAAAAGACTGAAAAAAAGCTTATTGGTTATTACAATACAAAAGGTAAATTACCTAAGTTACCATCAGCAACTCAAGCGCTCATTAATAATTTGCAGCATGAAACTTCGACCCTTAGTGAATTAAAATCATCAGTACAAGACAAGCTTACGCACAATAACGGAAAATTTTCTATCTTATATTTGGATGTTATGAAACACCCTGAAAAAAGACATCTCATTGATATTGGTGCACTTCAAGCAAAACATCCGGGTGCTGTTTTTCAAACTGCATCACGTCCGAGCGGGCTTGAAGGCAGACAAATGATATATCAAGCAAATAAAGAAAAAACAAAATCGGAACATGCGTTTGATTACGAACACAATGGCTTTATCGACATTTTAGGGCCTTCTGCTGTCCAAGGTGAAGAAGCAGCAATATCATGCGCTATTAAAGCAATTTATCAAATTTATATGATAGATAAAAATATTAATTTTTTTGCCAATCTCAGTATTGAAACCAATCCAAGAGGAAGAATTGAGAAAATTAACTCGGAATTCCTCAATCAATCGGATATAGATAACTTAAGCGATAATATTTGCGTAAGACTCTGGCAAAATATTCCAGTCACCACTGGAACTTCTAATGTTCTATTTCAATCACGAACAATAGCAGATGCTGCAAAAAAAAGCGAACCATTCTTCAATTCCGATGCGCGTCCACAAAACAGAAATGATGCAAATATGCTTGTCACAGAACCTTGTTTTATCAGCCAAGTAAACGTCAGTGCAGTTGATCGTAGTGAAGACAAAAAAAAATGTATTAAAGGCTTTGGAAAAGATTACACTCTTGCTGATAAAACAGCATATGCCGCTCTCAAAGCAGCATATGAAGCAACAGTATACGCCGCAGTTAAAGAAAAAAAAACAAAAGTATTTTTTACCCTTGTCGGATGCGGAGCATTTAAAAATAAACTTGAATGGGTAGCAGATGTATTAGATAAGCTTAGTGGTACCATAACCAAATCTGGTCTTGATATTACGCTAATCGCGATGGATGCCAATGGCCATTTAGTAGAAACGCAAAAAGAATCGTGGAATAAAATCAAAGATCTTGCTACTAAAACAAAGGGGAAAATAACTGATGCTTCAAAGCTTGATGAGTCTGTAAAATTCAATGATCCTCAAACGCCGCTAACTGCTCGTACTCCGACAAAAACTGATGTACAGACTATACAAGATAATATCGAAAATCCCAGCTTCTTTTCTACTCACAAAAAACTATTACTAGGCATAGGCGGAGGTTTGAGCCTTATTGGCTTGTTATTTGTCCTCAAATACTATTATCAGACAAACGCTACAGTAAAGAGATAAAAGAAAATTGTACCTTTATTGCTTTTTATAAAACGTATTCAACTCTGTGCCAAGCCATGAATCAATGATAGCGAATCCTAAATCTTTCAAAACTTTGAAGTCTTCATTTTTCATTACGCCTTGTTTTTGCAGTATATCATTATCAAAAGAAAAAATGGTGCCATGGCCAGAAAAACTAATCCAATTTTTATTACCATATTTTTCAAATAACTTTTGTGTAATTTTTTTCCAAACATCCATGTAGGATACAAAATTATTTGTTATTGCAACTCGTTTTTTCGCATATGCACTGTATTTATAGGCAGACCATTTGATACCCAATGCTATACTTCTGATAGCACCAGTATCATTAGTAAGAGCCTTATAGAATGCTTCACTATTGATGCCTCCAATGGCAAGATACCACGCATTTTGAGCAAGAGCATAGGATAATACATACTCTTCACTGGGTAAAAAATGCTTTGCCAAACCAATATAATAGCGTTGCTTTTTTCCATTGAAACATTTTCCTAATCCCATTTGCGTAAGATAATTGTCATAAGTGCTCCACACAGGAAAATAAAAATCCGTTACTGCCTTTGCTTCTTCATATAAACCTTTATCTTCCGTTAATAGTTGGGCTATAGCATGCTGTAAAAAGTTATTTTTATTGAAGTAGCTCGAATGCCAAGGATGATCGTCATCTTGAGCTACGTAGTGTTGAATATCTTCTACCACATCAGACACATTTTCTGACAATCGCTTTTCTATTGTTTCAATTTCACTTCTTTCTTGAGACGAAGGACCTTCTTCTTTAATCACATCTGAATAGCTCTTTGCCGTATCCGTAATGCCCAATGCAAGAAGCATCAATTTATACAAACCTAAAGAAAATGTAACGTATGAGCCTATAGATGAGCTATTTTGAATTTCGGGACTTAAATATCCTCGCGCTGTGGAATTAACTTTGAGAACGGAATCCAATCCTAAAAAATGCGCTTTGACTACCGAAACATCTTGAAGATCATCTAATCCTAGATTACTCGGACCTACAAAAGGAACCGATAAATCATTATGATAAAATATTACTTTTTGATGAGGATGTTTTCCCACCACTAAAGGTATCTGGAATTGATCTTCACTTTTATCCTTAAAAACTGGCAAAAAAAGCCCTAACGATGCTGCCAGATCTCCCATAGAAAATACCGGCCATCCAAATATAGTAAATTTAAACCGCTTAACAGCTTCATAATCAATAAGAAAGTAAGGTACCTGAAGTGTTCCTGAAAAGGCTTTGCTAATACCACTGGCAATCAGACTGCTTCCACTTTCATCATAAAAATGTGGAAAGACCGGCCCATATTTTTTAGCATTTTCAACAAATTCTACCAAAGAAGGAAACGTTTGCCTTCCTCGCGGATGATTAAGACTTTCAATAATTCCATGCCATTTCAAAAGCGGTAATATATTTAAAGCCATCCATTCTCTGCGAGAATAACTGGTAACCTTATTTAAATCGTAAGAACCATCAAGATTTTTCATCAATTCAAGCAATCTTAAATTAAGCATTGGTGCAATCATGCACATATCATTAATTTGTTGATGGAAAAAATATTTCGCTTCTGATGTTTGATGAGTACTTATAACAGGATCCATTGAGTAAGAATGAAAACAAAATGGTAATAAAAGTAAACTAATAATTATCTTTTTCATGTCGACACCCCTACTCTACCATGTTTTTTATTCTAATTATAAAAAAAAATACAAATTAAATGTCTATATAATTTTTCAATTTGAAAAAAGCTGGCTTTGGAGGACATTTCTAGCTAAACTCGGCAACTCTGGTAAATTTGTCAAAATGTGGCTAAAGAGCTATTCTATATAACATTATAACTGAATTAAAGTAATTTAAAGGACATGTTATGTCATCACAAAGGCCAACTTTAGACGATATCGTTGCACTCTGCAAAAGACGTGGTTTTGTATTTCAATCATCAGAGATCTATGGTGGTTTAAATGGTATTTATGATTTTGGTCCCTTAGGAACATTGCTCAAAAACAATATCAGAAATGCATGGACAAAATCAATCAAATCTCCCGATAAAACTATGTTTTTTCTCGAAGGATCTTTGCTGGGGCCTGAAGCTATTTGGAAAGCATCAGGACATGTTGATAATTTTCATGATCCAATGATTGATTGCATGAATTGCAAAAAACGATTCCGCGCTGATGATCCAGATATTGATATTACTGGACCATGTCCAAACTGCGGTAAAAAGGCATGGACTGAGGTGCGCCAATTCAACATGATGTTTAAAACACAACTTGGTGCAATTGTAGATCAAAGTGCTGTTGCATATCTGCGTCCTGAAACAGCTCAAGCGATTTTTATTAATTTTAAAAATGTGATGTCATCAAATCGTGTAAAAATACCTTTTGGTATTGCACAAATTGGTAAATCATTCCGTAATGAAATTACGCCCAAACAATTTTTATTCCGCATGCGCGAATTTGAACAAATGGAAATGGAATGGTTCTGTACTCCAGAAAGTTCTAACGAATGGTTTGCATATTGGTCAAAGAAACGTCTTGAATTTTACAAATCTATTGGCATTACCTTTGAGCGGATTCGTTTACGCCCTCATGAAAAAGATGAGCTTTCTCATTACTCATCACAAACAAGTGATGTAGAATACGAATATCCATTTGGCTGGAAAGAACTAGAAGGCATTGCCCACCGCGGCGATTACGATCTATCTCAACACATTAAACATTCTGGTAAAGATTTATCTGTATTTGATGAAGAGAAACAACAATCTTTCATTCCTAATGTTATTGAATGCTCAGTTGGCGCCGATCGTCTTTTTTTGACAGTCCTTTTCGATGCATACCATATCGATACGCTCGGGCAAGAAGAACGTACAGTTCTAAAACTGCATCCAACTATCGCGCCTATTAAGGCTGCATTCTTGCCTCTTACCAAAAAATTAAGTGACAACATGAGACCATTATTCTTGTCTATTGCTGAACTTGGATTTTCAGTGGAGTTTGATGAATCGGGATCAATTGGTAAACGTTATCGCCGACAAGATGAAATTGGCACACCTGTTTGCTTTACTTATGATTTTGATAGCTTAGAAGATAATTGTGTTACCGTTCGTGATCGCGATACACTCAAGCAAGAACGCATAAGTATCGAAAAAGTTGAATTGTATCTTACTAACATGTTAAAAATTAAATAAACATCTTGTGGATCAATACAAAGAACCAAAGATACATACTACTTCTTGCTTATCTTGTTGAATCCTGACAAGCGTTCATCCTGAACCTGTTGAAATAGCACTTAATCCTTCAACAAATCCAGGATGAGCGCAGCAAGAAGTGAACGCAGTGTTTACTGCTAAGTTTATCGAAGTATCCTGAAAGGGATCCCCAATAAGACAGTAACGCTATTAGGGTACAAAGTATCAGGATGAGCGCTAAAGAACTAAGCATAAAAAAAGGTTTAACCAAGGTCTTTATGAGTAAGAACAAAATAATCGATGTATCACCAGCACACATTATTATTTTTTCATTTTTTATCCTTATTATGGTTGGCGCATTGTTGCTCGCACTACCAATAGCGCATATCAAACCAATGTCTTTTATCGACCTTTTTTTTACGTCAACATCCGCAACCTGCGTCACAGGATTGTTTACGATACCCTTAAATAATTTTACCTTTTTTGGTAAAGCGGTCATTTTGGGATTGATTCAAGTCGGTGCTCTTGGCCTTGCGACGATGAGTTTGTTTATTGTTTCATTATTTATTGACCTCGGTCTTGGTACACGATTTATGGCAGGACAGCTTTTTGAACTTGATTCATGGGATAACATCAAAAGAATGCTTATTTTTACGTTTGGATCAACGTTAACTTTAGAAGTACTAGGAGCATTAAGCTTTTTTTCAATATTTAAATCAGAATATCCACTCCATAATGCAATTTTTTATTCCTTCTTCCATTCAATATCAGCATTTTGTAATGCGGGTATATCATTTTTCCATTTCTTAACAGAACAAAATTTGCAGCACTATAGTTCTAACTATATTTTTCTGATAACGACTACCATACTAACGTTTTGTGGTGGATTAGGATTTATCACATGGCATGAAATAATATTACGCGTACGTTCTTATTTTAATTCAAAAAAACTATACCGTTTTTCCTTACACAGTAAAATCATTTTATATGGTACGAGCACAGTATTTATCGCAGCAACCGCTCTATTTTTATTACTTGAAAATCACAACACATTAGCACAGTTTTCTATCCCACTGAAATTAGCCAATGCTGTTTTTCATGCAATATCATTTAAAAGTTGCGGATTCGTTCTTGCAAATTTAACTGATTTTTATCCAGCAACTATCTTCTTCATCATGATCCTTAGCCTTATTGGCTCATCTCCGGGATCCACTGGCAGTGGTATCAAAATTACTACCATTATGCTTTTTTTAAGCACGGTGAGAGCGGCAATTAATGGTCGTTCAACAATAGATATTTTTGAACGGGAAATTCCATTGGATCAAATATATAAAGTTATTGCAATAATATCATTAAGTATTGGATGGATACTATTTACCACATTCTGTTTATTGAACACTGAAATGAGTTGGAGCTTTTTAGATATATTTTTTGAAACAATTTCTGCATTTAGCAACGTTGGTTTTTCACTTAAAGGAACAGAAAAATTATCTGATCTTGGCAAAATATTGATTATGATCACAATGTTTATTGGGCGTATTGGTTCGCTTACCTTTATTTTGGGTCTTAAACTAAAAGCAAGAAAAGAAACTGTTGAATATTCTTATCCTGAAGAACGCGTAATGTTAGGATAATTCATACACCATTAAAAAATAAGAATTTTAACGAAATAAGGAAAATTACATGAAGTTTTGTGTGATTGGATTAGGAAGATTTGGTTATCAAGTAGCAACGATATTATCAGAAAATGGTATGGAAGTTCTTGCAATCGATAGCGATGAATCCATTGTTGCATCAATTCGTGATTCAGTCGCGCATGCAATTGTGATGGAAGTAACTGATGAAGCATCGCTGCGCAGTATTGGGGTTGATGAAATTGATACCGTTATTGTTGCAATGGGAGAAGATAGCACGCAATCAATTCTTATCACCGCACTGCTTAAAAAACATTTAAAAACCCCATATGTTATTACTCGAGCCATTGATGAATTAAATAAAGAAATATTAACGCTTGTCGGTGCAGATCGCGTTATTTTACCAGAAAAAGAAATTGGTATTCGTCTTGCAGATAACCTCAGTTCACCATTTATGGATGTTACACGACTCGCTAAAAATTTTTATATCACCAATATAACTACACCTCAGCAATTTATTGGCAAAAGCATTCAAGAACTAGATTTTTTCAATCATTATGATGTCCATTGTATTGGCAAAAAAGAAGAAGAGAAAATCACCCCAATCGGTTCTGAGTATGTGATCAAAGAGCTTGATAAACTTGTTTTTGCAGGACCAACTAAAAACTTGGAAAAATTGGCTAAATTATAAAAGAGGCCTTACGGCCTTATAACCCCATGCGCAAATATGCACATGGGGACCTCGTAAAAAAGTTTAGTATCGATACTTTTATCCTTTGACCACTCGTAGCGGAAAACACTTTTTCATAAATGCAAGCGTATGCGGTGACATCTTTGCCCAATCGAGTAGCATAGTATATATTGGATCAGATTTTTTCAATACTATCTCATTCTTCTTTTTTATTTCCTTCAATAAACGCACCATCAACGATACCGTCCCTAAATCTTGCAATACATGTCCTTCAAACCACTCCATATCTTTTTTATCTTGCTCGTCCCATAAAGATACTTCTGCATTATTAATATTATTATGCATAAAAATAAGCTTTGTTTCTTCGTCATCAAATCCAACTCCAAAAAAATTCTTGTAGATTGTATCAATCGATAACATACGTTTATGATTTATAGAATCCAAAACTTCGGTTTTAACATAGAGCATGCCGAATTCTTTTTTTAATGAATTAGATAATATAAACTCGCCTGATGAACTATATTTTCTATGACATTCATCATCAGGCATAAAATGGAAATCATTGACAAGCCCTTGTGTTAACCGCTGCATCACAGAAAGTTGTTGTTGTTGCTTTTCAAGATTTTCAACTGCTGCAAAGGAAGATGGGTAATTGTTATACATAAAAACCTCATTGTTCTTTTCAAAAAATTCACCCCAAGAACAGTGATGTTGTATATTTATTAAATGAGTTATTCTTGTGCTACCACCACTTGTCCATAAAACACTTCCTAAATCTTGCCATTTCTGCACATTATATTGTCCGCAACTGCCAAATATATAAAATGCTTCCTCTTCATAAAGATTATTCTTTTTAATAACTATTTTCTCTAATAAACCATATATCTTAAAGGGCCACTGGGCTGGTAGGGTCGCTATTCCATTCATAGTCCAATTTATGAATACATTATCAGTTCCTTGATACATTCCCATAATCAATTGATTATTACTATTGCAATACGCTGCTGCAACATTTTTACCTTTACTTGCAGTATCAATACGAACAGTTTTTACATCACAGTAATCTTCAAACATACTAATAGTTGAGAAAATTATATCATCCTCAGAATAGGTAACAACATATTCTTCATTGGTTTTTGCTTTACTAAAACAACATCCGATTATAGGACTACTATGTTGAATAGGCTCTGCGAATGTAGCCTGCGGGTTTTTGTGATCAATAATCCATATAAGATAATGAGAAGAGTTTTTGTTTCTTAGTTGCTCAGTTATACGATATTCAAGATATGGTGAAACAAAGTTATATGCGTATGTTTTATATATTTTATCATTAATTTGTAAAGGTATAGGCCGCTTAATAGTATCACTGTCAAAATAACCATTAACAAATAATGTTTGCAAATCAATCTCTTGGTATGCACGAACATCAAATGCTCGCGGTTGCTTAACTATTCCTATACGGCTTTTATTCTCTATGAGTTGTTCTCTGCAATGAAATATAAGATCGTCTTTATCCTTATTAGAAAAAAATTTCATCACATTCTTATATACATCTTTACTGAGACAAATAGATAATATTCTTTTGGTTATTTCGGGAACATGTAAACCTACCTTTTTGCTGTCATTATAAAAAAGCATGGAGGATTTCAGCAGTTTATTCCGTTGATCTTGCTGCAATTCATTATAAAAAATAGAAAAATGATCTGGACGAACATTGAGCGCATTATCCACTAAAATTATTTCTTCTTTTAAAGTACCTTTTAATAATGGAATAACTATTTGTTGATGCTTATATTTACTTTTTCGATAAAGGTCATATCGTTCATACAGAACGCCAATCAATGGAATGTTCTTTTTTTCAATATGAACAATTCCGTCATCAGCTTTAAAAGATACAAGAACATACTTATCTAGAGTAGGCTCCATTGGTAAAATAGATAAGAAAAATAAAAAGAAAAATAGTAATACAAATTTTATATTAACTAATTTTTTCATGCCACACTCCTTTTTTGTTATACGTACCCTTTATAGGGCAACCACATTATAACAAAAAAAGATTTTTTATGTATTAGAAACAATCGGAAAAGATCGTCTGAATGGTTTTATTGTTGAGGAAAGATTGTCACTATTTTTTCAACAATATATACTCATCCCGCTAATTTCATAATTCCAACGCTCCCAATGTCTCTTTTTTTTAAACATTCTTTTTTGTTATCATTCCTGGATAAGCTTGAGCGATTTTTCATCATGGATAATGTACAAAGCATTCTTGCAAGATCTCCTACCAAGTTTTCCAATGTAACCAAATTGCTCATTTCTATATAAAAGAAGGAATCTTTTTCAGGATTCCTATATCTTTAGTCGTCAACATTAATCAAAAAAACTATGTTAATTTATATTGCTATAGTCACCAATATGAGTACCTACTAACAACTCTCTCACTGCAAATGGTAATTCATGATATTCTTTTACTTCAAAAGGCAACAATTTGATCGTGTTATTTTTTTGCAAGCGTCTTACCATAACTGATATAAAATGAGCCTGATCTTTAGTTAATGTAGCACTTAATCGATTCAAAGTCTGTTCCTCTTCGGGAGACAATAAATTCCATACAATTAGTTTCTCTTTAAATCCAACAACCACTTTTGCACCGTTCGGGCTTACAGCCATTGATATTCCATTGACGGGCGACTTTAGATCCATTCTTTCAAATTTTGGAGTGTCACTATCAGAATCCATAAAAACCTGGCCTAAACCCAACTGTAGGCCTTCATTTCCAGATGTTTGCATAATAACCCTATTTACACCAGGAACAAATGCTAAAGCCGAAACAGAAGCAACTTTGAAACGTATGATTTCTCTTTCATTGTGTTCCCTAAAGAGAAAATTCTCTTCTCCACTATCTCCTCCGACTAGCATCCTATTATTATCATCATCAAAAGCAATGGCTTTAATACTACAAGCAAGATAATCCCAATGCTGTTTTCTTTCCAAACAGTTCTCAGAATTGAATGAGTACACAATTACCCTACCGCTACTAGTTCCAACGACAACTTGACTACCATCAAAATTAACTGTCAGTGATGTAAAGGTGCCATCATCAGGCAATGATTTTATTTTGTAATAACCATAATTGAGCCTACCACCATTTTGTATATTGCAGCTTATTAAAAGGTCTTTAGCTAATACCACTATAACGCTACTATTCGGTCTAAATGCTACCGACAAGAACTCGGACGCATCTAATATTATATATCTATATGAGTTAAAATTATTGACAGAAGATAACAAAATATAAGCAGAAGATTTATTACCTCCTACTGCTGCTATATTATTACCATCGGGGCTAATTGCAATAGAATTAACATGATTTTTTTCCAAATTAGCATCATTTACCGGTAAAAACAAACCATGGCTGTTGTATTGGAATAGAATAAGATGATTGTTATTTTCAGCATCTATTCCAGATACCAGCAACTCATTAGCATGCGAATTAAACACCATTGAATTAAAAGAAAAGCCGCGTATATGATAAGCCAATTTTTTTATTCGACTCGAATCAGCCGCATTCTTCAATATAATTTTATCTCGCAATAAAGAAACAGCATCTTCAACATAGAGCATCTTTTGTATATCTTGATTAAGAATCGCATTTATTTTTTGATTTTCATATATTTTTACCTGGTGAGGATAGCCTCGCGAAGACAGCTCAACTTTAAACAAATCCATTATATTATGCAAAGGATAGTGGATTCTTAGATAACTTATTCCACTGACAATATCCTGCAAAGTATAATTTTTTATTTTTTCATGCATTAAAAATAATGATTGCTTCAAGCTTACCACATCATCAATATCATTTTTTACACGGCTCTCTAGAATGATAGGCCGTTCACGATTTTTCATTACAAATGCATGAAATCTTCTCGCTCTTTCCCCAACAAATGGATCTTTGATAATCCTAGAAAACATTGAAGGAATATTTCGTTTTTTTTCTTCTTCCATTTTAGTAGCTTCAATAGATTGTATCAATGCAATATAAGATGTAGAATTATCCATATACAAATCATTAATGGGTTTAATTTTTCTGACGACAGGTTGTTGTTTTGAAACAAGAGAAAACATTGCTGTTGCTTTAGATAAGTTACATAACGCAAAAACAGCTAATAAGAACTTTAAATCGCACGATAATCGTATTATATTTTTCGCTTTTTTCATTGATACACTTATGCTTTTAGTCTCGATATAATGATACATACATAACAATACAAAATATCCAAAAAGAAAATAATGAATGTGCTTTAGTTCTTATATAAACAAAAAAAGAATCCCGAAAAGGATTCTTTTTTTTCATTTATCAATATCAATCAAAAACTATGCAACAGTCTCAATTCGCACAACAGTTTTGGGTTGGCGATGTCCGTTTTTTTGACCCCATGCTCCATTATATTACACACGAGGACCCCAGCTAAGATATGCTCTTAACCAATAATAGTCTCAATTCGTACAACAGTTTTAGGTTGGCGATGTCCGTTTTTCACGCGTACTTTACCACGTCTTTTGAATCTAAAGACAATAACTTTAGGGTCTTTCATTTGTTTAACGATAGTAGCAGTAATTTTGCCATCTACAAATGGTTTACCTATTTCAAAGTTGCCTTCATCTAATTTACGAAATAAAATTGAACCTAATTCAATTTTATCGCCTGCTTCGCCTTCAATTTTTTCAAGAGCAATTGTTTGGCCTTCGATAGCCTGGTATTGCTTGCCACCATTTGCAAATATCGCGTATTTGCTGAATTTTTCTTGTTGTACCATGTGACTTTCCTACACATTTAGCCTCATTCTCTATTACATGTCGAATGAGGGACCCCGTTTCAGGATATTTTTTAACCACGCCCATAGCGGAAACCTCCGTATGGGTACTCAGCCAGAATGGATAGAGACTAAGTTATTTATTACTGAATAATATACCAAAAAAATACCTTACCGTCCAGCCAAAATGTCCTATTATTCTACAAATCTCTATATTCCCAGAGCAAATCAAAAGCCTTTTTGGGAGACAGAGTATCAAAATCAACCTGCTGCAGCATCGATACTATACGCTGCGCTTTATCATTTTTTTGGGCCAATTGCCTATTTTCATCCTGCAAACGTCTGTTTTCTTGCAATAACACTTGCTGATCTTGATTTTCGCTCATTGCCGGAATAACCCTATCGGCTCCATGGACAAATTCTTCTACTAATACGCATGATCGCTCAATTACAGCTACCGGCAGCTCCGCAAGCTTTGCCACTTCTATGCCAAAACTGCCATCAGCAACGCCGCGTACCATGGTGTATAAAAATACAATACCTGATGGCGTTTTTTTGCTTGCAGCAGAATAGGCCACAATACCTGGATGAGTAGACTGTAAATAGGTCAATTCATGATAATGAGTTGCAAAAAGGCACCGCGCCTGTATCGTACTAAAAATATACTCCACTACCGCTTGAGCTATGGCCAATCCATCAAAAGTACTCGTTCCACGACCAACTTCATCCAAAATAACCAAGCTTTTTTCCGTGGCGTGTGTACAAATCATAGCTGTTTCTTCCATTTCCACCAAGAATGTACTTTTTCCTTCTGCTACGTTATCACTTGCCCCCAAACGGGTAAAAACACGATCTAAAAGAGCAATGTTTGCGCTGTGCGCTGGCACAAATGAGCCAATATGAGCCATCACTGATATCAAAGCAACTTGGCGCAGATAAGTAGATTTTCCACCCATGTTTGGACCGGTAATAATCCACAGCGATTGTTCATCATTTAACTGCGTATCATTAGGGATAAACGTGCTTGAAAGCGATTGCTCTACTACCGGATGCCGACCCTTGAAAATCACGATATCACGATTTTCGTTTAAAGCAGGCCGCACGTACCCATTTTCATAGGCTAAAACACTCAAGGCTAAAAGTGCATCAAGATGAGCAACAGCATACGCAGATTTGCGTAATGCAGAAATATGTTGTGTAATCTGTTTTTTTATCGTATCAAAAAGCTGCGCTTCATACGCAGTAATATCTTTGCGCGCAGATTCAATACCGTACTGCAACTGTTGCAGCTCTGGTGTTATAAATCGTTCACGGCCTACTAATGTTTGCAATCGGCGATATCGCTCAGGGACTGCAGCTAAATGAGTATTGGTTACTTCGATATAATATCCTTGAATTGCATTATAACGAATTTTTAATGATGCAATTCCGGTTGCTTTTTGCTCTACAAGTTCAAGTTCTAATATTTTTTCATTGCTATTGTTCACCAGTAACCGCATGTGATCAAGTGTATTATCAAATCCTTGTTTGATAATGCATTCAGGTGAAGGCTCATCATGAAGTGCTTTGGAAAGCAGATCGGAAAGCGCCGTAAATTCACCCTATCCATCAGCAATAATACGGAGTAAAAGTATGTTACTATGCGCTTGCACACTATGTTTAAGCTGCGGAATGATGATTAAAATACGTGATAATGCACTATAATCATGTAATGATCCTCGCTGCAATGCGATACGGCCTATTATTCTTTCTGCATCGCCTATTTTGGTAAGCAATTGTTCAAGTGTATTAACCAGCATAATTTCAGAACAGCATAATGTGATAACATCCTGCCTTTGCATAATTGCTTCTTTTTTTACTAAAGGGCGTAAGATCCATTTTTTGATCATACGTGAACCCATAGCTGTTTTTGCTGTATCAAGAACGCTCAATAATGTATTTTTGCTACTACCATCCTGAGCATTTTTCACTAATTCTAAATTGCGCTGCGTGGCAGCATCTAACATAAGAAAATCATCAGATTTATAAAAAGAAATAGAGGTAAACAGATCCAATGATGAACGCTGATGCTTTGCCATATATGCATAAAAATAATACAAAGCTTTTTCTAGCGCTTCATTATCATTCAGCTGCGATTGTGTGGTTGCAAAAAATTGCTTTTTAACCCACGATTTTTGCTCATCCGATTGTTCAAGCTCTGCATGCACAACCGTGGTAAAATAATTCAACCGCTTAAAATAAGACTGCAGCTCTTTCGTCTGCATACCATCAGGAATTAAAATTTCATCAGGAAAAAATCTGCTTAATTCTGCTTCAAGAACCTTTTCAGCGCCAGCAGAAATAGTTGTCATAAAAATCTGTGCTGTTAAAAGCTCACTAAATAATAACCCCCAAGAATCACCGTGAGGATACAAAGAGAAAATATAGGATGCAGAACGATCATTCAGTAGTTTTTCATCAGTTAATGTACCAGGCGTCAAAACTTGTTTGATACCACGCTTAACCAATGTTCCTGGCTTAGGATCTTCAAGTTGATCACAAAGCGCAACTTTAAAACCACCTTTAACCAATTTAGATAGATAATGATCTATGGCATGCAAAGGCACGCCACATAATGGGATTGGTTCGCCTTTGTTTTTGCCACGCGCGGTCAGCGCAATGCCTAAAAAAGCAGCTGCTTGCTTTGCATCGTCAAAAAAAAGTTCGTAAAAATCACCGACTTGAAAAAAAAGAAGCGTATCAGGATAATCAACTTTGATATCAAGATACTGCTGCATTAATGGTGTATGTTCTTGTGTTTTTATCATAGTGCATTTAAGTATACGTAGAAAACATATCTGAATCTATGAATAATTATTAGGATAAAACGCCAGAAGATAAAAAAATTTGTAAATAAGACGATTAATAAAGGCCAGATAGAGAATCATAGGTTTAATCCTACGTCTTTCTTACCTACTTACGCGTGCAAGAAATCAAGCTTCAAACTACTTCTCTATCTGCTATTTACAGCCTAACACATAAAAATCATCAATCGCAATATTTATGAGAAAAAAATTTTATTATTCTGGGATAGTAGCTATAGTAGCTCTCTTTTCCCACTCATTTGGTGGTTTTTTGCCTCACGAATGGTTGCCGTAGACTCGTAAATATACCTTGAATTGAAAATATGTGCATCAACACAAGAAAAATGAGTGTAATCTTATATATTTTCTTAATTTCACTCTCTGCATCTTTTACTTTTGCATCTTTATTTAAAAAATAACAGAAGTAATTTCAAAAAAACAATGTCATGGGATTTACATTAAAAAAGAGGATCGCATAATATGCTAACCTCTTGATTTTTAACGGAAATGTATTCTTTCTCTTAATTTTTGTGCTTCATTTGCCTTTTAACGGAAGCTCTATCTCTACTTGTTTCACCTTCTATTAAAGCAAAGTGATTTACTTGTGCTGCAATAGCTATCTGATAACCATCAAGAAGACGTTCTATTGCATTATAATTTATTTCCGTTGTATCCAATTGTTCTGCAATACAAGAAAGGTAATTATGATGGGTCTTGAGCAGTGCATTTTTTGCCCGTTCACCAACTATTTTTTCTGCTGCACCAAGATGTTTAACTTTATAGGTCACATAAGCACACATCCGCTCAGCTTGTCGAGCTAATCGATCACCCAGCATTTGCAGCATCTCAGTATTTACGTGGCATTCTTCTTCACTATTCAAGGCTTGTAAATTATTGATGCTCTCTTGCATTAACTTAATAGTTACCTGATACGGCGCATGCGCGCTGATATACCAACGCAATGTATCAGGATGAATAAATTGCTCACCCATTTGAGAGATAACTACAAAACCACCAACACTAAATCCTGATTGTATTAAGGAAACCCATCCTTCTTTTGTATAGAAAAGATGTCTTACTCCTGCTTTAATAGACTGAAAGATTGAAAGGACTGGTTGTTGTTCAGCGACCGCTGATCTTGGAGCAAATAAATCTTTGAACATAGGAACCCATTGATATATTTCATGCGCAACAGCAATAGTTGTTAAGCCATACATTAAATAGCGTTCTCGGGTAAGTTTTGCTTCTATTTCGACAGCTTTTTTATCAATAATGGATTGATCAAGCGTAGTAGGATAGGATTGGGTGCTAAAAACGATGAGGATTGCTGAAAATAAAGCTTTTGTTGAGTATTTCATTACAATTTCCTTATAAAAAACTTTGTTTTGTTTCTTATTTTTAAGAATACCAAAAATGGAAGGTTTCTCAATGAGTCCAATTTATGAAACATTTCAATCTTATAATTCGGTTCTAGACGTAATGTATGAAACTAGAATCAAAAAGATTAATCCTTAATATAGTTGGGGATTAATTCTTCTCTTTATATTCTTCTATGTCTATTTCTTAAAAAACCCTTTTAAATATCTCCCCGTATGACTCTTCTCACACTGAGCCACTTGCTCCGGCGTACCGTGTGCAATAATCTGCCCACCACCATCGCCACCTTCAGGGCCAAGATCAATAAGATAATCAACTGTTTTGAGTACATCAAGATTGTGCTCGATAAGTATCATAGAATTATTTTTATCAACTAATCGATTCAATACAATCAATAATTTTTCAATATCACTATTATGTAGTCCTGTTGTTGGTTCATCTAAAATATACAGTGTATGCTGTTCGCGCTTTGCAAGTTCGTCGACCAATTTTATACGTTGCGCTTCACCGCCCGATAATGTTGTTGATGGTTGTCCTAGTTTAATATAATCAAGACCAACATCACATAATAATTGTAATCGCTTAGCAATTGTCTTATGATGTTCAAAAAATGTTAATGCTTCATATATCGTCATATCGAGGACATCGGCAATAGATTTGCCTTTATATAATATTGATAACGTCTCTTGGTTATAACGAGTTCCATTACACGCTTTGCATGTCATAATAACTTCAGGCAAGAAATGCATTTCCACTTTGATAACGCCATCACCAGAACACTCAAAACATCTTCCTGCAGCCACGTTAAAACTAAAGCGTCCGACTGCATACCCACGAGCATTACTTTCTGGCAATGATGCAAATAATTTTCTCATCTCATCGAAAATACCCAAATATGTTGCTGGATTAGAACGTGGTGTACGCCCAATTGGACTTTGATCAATTACTACCATGCTTTCTAATGTTTCAGCTCCTTGCAATTTGCCGACATCAGATGATGCATTGCGACGAATTCGCTTAAATCCACCTGAAAATTCGCGCTTCACTGCAGAAACCAACTGATCCATAATAAGCGTGCTTTTACCAGAACCTGATACACCCGAAACACCACATAACACACCAAGAGGCATTTTAAGCGTAACATCTTTTAAATTATGTTTATCAATATGATCTAAAACGATAAATCCTTGAGGCTTGCGTAATGTCTTTGGTTGTGCAATAGAACGTTTACCACTTAAATACGCACCCGTAAGTGAATTTTTGTTTTTGGCGAGCTCATCCGGTGTACCAACAGCTGTTATACTGCCACCTAAAATACCTGCTGCAGGACCCATATCAATCACATAATCTGACTGCGTAATAGTATCCATATCATGCTCAACCACCACCACTGTATTATCTTGATCACGCAATGTTTTGAGTGTTTCAATTAAACGATCATTATCGCGTTGATGCAATCCAATACTTGGTTCATCAAGGATATATAAAACACCGCTTAATGCTGAACCAATTTGTGATGCAAGTCTAATACGTTGACCTTCACCACCCGACAGGGTTCGTGCAGTACGATTTAAGGTAAGATAAGAAAGACCAACATCATTAATAAATGTTAACCTATTTTTAATTTCATTAATAAGACTCTTTCCAATTTCCTGTTCAGTTGCATTAAGCTTGAGGCTATTAAAGAATTCTAATAATTTTTTGATAGAATAGTCACCCAATTGGGTAATATCTTTGCCGCCTACACGAACTGCTAATGCATATTTATTGAGACGTCTTCCATTACACTCAGTACACGTTTTAACCGTTGCGTATTTATCGCCAAAAAATTCTGGATAATCAGATTTCCACGAATCTTTATCACCAGCAGACCATGGCCACTCATTAATAGTACCTAATCCCTCACAACCTTTACATGCGCCAATGGGAGAATTGAATGAAAAACAACGCGGTTCTAATTCTGGAATTGACTGTGAACACGCAATACACATACGCTTAGATGAATAAATATACTCTTTTTCACCTACAATGATTTTACAGCTGCCATCTGCCAGCTTAAATGCAGCCTCAACAGCTTCTTGCAGGCGAGATTTTTCATCGCTGCTTACTTCAAGTGAATCCACAATAACATCAATGGTATGCTTATGTGTCTTTTTTAAATTAAGACTTCTGATTTCATCGGGCGATCTAAATTTATAACGCTCACCATCGATTTTGATGCGATAATAACCATTTTCAAAAAGACGTAATAAATCGTTCACGAATTCGCCTTTTTGCTCATGAACAATAGGTGCAAGTATCGAAATAGTTTTAAAATTAAAATCTTTATGCAACATCTGGCAAATAGCATCTGCCGACTCTGTCTTGATTTCTAGATCGCAATTGGGACAATAAACTTTACCTATACGAGCAAAAAGAATACGAAAATAATCATAAATTTCAGTAATAGTACCCACAGTCGAACGCGGATTTGAGCCGACTGTTTTTTGTTCGATGGCAATAGAAGGACATAAGCCATCAATACGATCAACATCTGGTTTTTTTGCGGCGCCCAAAAATTGACGAGCATATGATGAAAGCGAGTCTAAATAGCGTCGCTTTCCTTCAGTAAAAAGAACATCAAGGGCCAAAGAGCTTTTACCTGAGCCAGAAGGCCCAGTAATAACCACAAATTTATTCTTAGGGATACTGACATCGATATTTTTCAAATTATGCTCACGAGCACCAAAAATAGTGATCCAACGAGCAATTCCACCTTCACATTGTTTTGCTAGCGACTTCGTTTCGAGATTGAGACTGTTTGATCTTTTTTTCATGGCTTTTTGTCCAAATTGTTAAAAAACGCTTCAAATAATTTCTCATTAGAATATAATATACCATATTTTTGATATTTAGCCAAACTGGATCAGTTTATGTTAATTTTTTTTGATTTTTACCTTAAATACCGTATACTATAATCACTTTGACATATCGACATGGTGGATGTAGCTCAGTCGGTAGAGCACCAGATTGTGGCTCTGGTTGTCGTGGGTTCGATCCCCACCATTCACCCCAGCTTTCGCCAAGGCTTTATCCCCAATTTTGTTTCTCTTCATTGGGGTCCCCATTTGAAGAACGAAGATGGGGTCAGAATGCTTCAGCTGGCACGCAAGCTCTTTCAAATAATTGATATAAATTGAAAGAAAAGTTTGCGACGATAAGCGAAAGCTGCCCGCCATAGCTTCAGCGACGGAGGGCTATAAAAATAAAAAAGTCGATTTTTTTTGACTCAATCTACATTTGAAAAGAAATGTTGTAAAAACAATGGAATGTGTTATCCTTTTCTAGTCTTTTAGACTGTAGAATATTTGAAATAATCGGGGTGTGGCGCAATTTGGTAGCGCACTCGCTTTGGGAGCGAGGGGTTGTCAGTTCGAGTCTGGCCACCCCGACCATTTTTTTAAAAGGGAGTATATTCAATGTCATCAAACCGAATGTCTTTTGTATCTCTTTTTCTCATTTTTTTTGTTTTCCCCTTTACATATTCTTCTGATTTCCTCTCACGTAACAATTTTGATTCACAAGAATGGATTTCCTCATATGTTGATCATATGAATCCAGAAGAAGTTCAAATAGTTGGCAACTTTCTTTATCTTCTTTATGCTAATGGCCTTATTGATACAGAAATTCAAAAATGTTACCTGCCTTTGGCGCAATTAAGCCAAATAGCTCGCAACAATCTTTCTAATCCCGGCAATCTCAATAATGAATTAGTACAATTACATGCGCTTACTGAAAAGCTTTCGGCTTTTGTGAGAGCACGATTCCTTTATACCAGATTATTGCATGATCTTTTGAATTACTGCGATGAAAATAAACACGATAATGTTGAAAAAGCTTTAAAAGCCCTTCAATTACACGCGTTTAACATGTTATCTACTTGGGCACATGAAAACAATCAGCAGTTTACTCGTTGTCTTGAAAAATCTTCAAAAACCATATCTGATTGTGAAAAATCGATACATTATGTAGCTGGCCTTCATAAAGCACTCAGCGCAGGAGAACTTCCTTTTGTTGTAGAAGACCAAAATAAACCTCTTGCTATTATGAATGTGGTTTTACAAACAACCCCTACGTTCTTACATACAGCTGATACTGCAGCAAACATACTTGAGGAAGTATGCAGGCATGCAATGAAAACAATCTGTTTGGGAGCAGAGCTATATAAAGAATATTACACAACAATACACAATATAATGATGCAAGAATCTTTTGATAAGAAATCTGCAACAACATTCCTTGATGAATATAGTGCATTACCCAATGAATATAACTCACTATTACCAGAACCCGATCTTGTCCTGGAGCACATGGTTGCAATAACCAAGCGTGCTCACCAAGAATACGCGGTTAATAATCTATAGGAATGGCGATGATTACTAAAAATAAATTATTCTTATCTGCTGCGCTACTGTGGCCCTTTATTTTAATGCAGGCCGATGGCCTTTCTGATAGCGATTTTTTGCAATCATGGAAGACTTCTTATGTCAATCGCATGAGCATTCAAGAAAAACAAATGCTTGCTAACATTCTGCATTTGCTTCATGCCAATTCTATTATCGAATTTAAAATTCGCCAATTTTCAACTCCGATTGCACGATTAAATCATGCAATTAGAACAAATATCGATCAATATAAGAGTATTACCGAAGACATTGCAATGCTCAAAACATTAATTGATCGTCTTTCTATTGTTGTGGGTACGCGTGAAATTTATAGCCAAACACTACAGACGTGCTTTAACCATTACAATCAAAACACAATTGCATTGGTTGATGCAGCATTAGAAAGTATACAACTACATGCGCAAACAATATTGCGAGATTGGGCTAATGAAAAAACGCCACAAACCAATGCATTACTCAAAAAATCATCTGATAATATTGGCGAAATCCTACCTCATTTTCAGGGAGTATCCAATCTCCATAAAGCAATGAGCGAAGGTCAATTGCCCCTTCAAGTTGGACCAGAGGACGAAATAAACAAATCGCTTCTTGTGCTTTCTGTTATCGTACAAAACAATCCTGAATTATTGGCTGTCACGGAAAATGTAGTACAGACACTTAATGAAACATCAGATCATGCAGCACAAATTATTCGCGTAGGCGAAGAAATATATAAACAATTTTATATAATCTTGTATGATATACTTATGTCGCCAACCAATGACCGGCATTATGCTACTACTTTGTTTAGCATGCACGATACACTACCTAATGAGTATAAATCAGTACTGCCTCATCCAGATCATGTATTCGAACATATGCTACAAACAGCAAAAATGTATACTCAAACTGAACTTTCACCATCATAAACGAAGAAGGTCTTCTATGAATAAATATGTTGTTTCACTTATACTTGCATCACAAGTATTTTTTGCTCAAGCAGCTCCAGCTAATCCTTTTGAAAAATTAACACCAAAAATTTATAAACATGCAAGCAATTGGGCAGAAAAAGTAGTCAACTTAAATAGCGATTTAGCGATTGTATATCTCAATTTTTTTGCATTGAAATCAGAAGATTCAATTCAAGCATTTATTAAATGTGCGAAACACATCGAATCTCAAACAGACATGCTTAGTTTGTACGAAGAATTCGTCATGGATATTATGGAAACTATCAGAAAATATGCTGAAAGCATCCAGGAAAAAATCGCTCTTAAAAATAATTTAAGCGACAAAGAAAAAGAATCGCTCTGGCAAAAACTAGAAATTAAAATACAAGAGCTTATTACTTATATTAACGCTATTTATTACCAAAAACTATATAGCAATGTAGCAAAAAGAAATACCGCTCCTATGTATATGTTCGATGAAAATGGTATTATTGCGCCGGAAAACCGTACACGTGCTTTACCGCAATCTCTATAATAGATACATTATATTTTTAAATAAAAAAGCTCACTCAGATAAAAATGAGTGAGCTTTTTTATTGTTTTTAGCCGAACATTTTTTATATGATTATAGAAATTAAAACCTAAAAAGTGTGAGGTTTCTTATGAAAATTAAAGCCGGTAGCCTTGGAATTGCAGGAGCAGTAACATTTTGCGTAATGTATGCAGCCCTTGCTCTAATTCTCAAATTTTTTCCTACTAACACGCTCAAATTTATTGGCATGATTCATATGATGCCAAAACTTGAATACATTAAACCATTTATTCAGGTTACTCCTCAGGCCATTGCACTTGGCATGCTTACTCATACAGTTGCCACGTTTCTTTTCTTTTGGCTTATGGGAACTATCTATAATCTTTTTCAAAAATAAGATTTTTTGCCTATAAAATAATTATTTTTGAAAAAAAACTTAATCTTTCTATTGAGGCTTTTAATGGATCGAATAGATCCAAAAAGCCTCATTTTTATTGTTTTTATCATCAAAACCCTTGTTTTTCACATCGTTAATTTTCTATTATAAAATTAACGATGTTTGTTATTAAAAAAAGGCATTTTAATGAAAAAACAAATCTTACTTATTGGTGCATTAGGTCTGGGAGTTTGGGGATTACACGGTGCAACAGTAGATGAAATAGCAAAAGAGTTATCAAGTGCAGCAAGCACATTTGGCGTGAATGCTTTTAATAAAAATGTTTCAGCTGCTGAGCAAAATGCGCCTTTTGTTACATGGAATAAAGCTTTTGCACAAGCGAAAACATTTATTTTAGAAAACAGTAAAGATTTATTAAGAAAACAAGATCCAATACTGCTTGACGTCCTGTCAAAAGTAGAAAAAGTAAATATGGATTTCATTAATATAATAAAAATCATCCGTAATACTTTACCAACTGCTCCTGTAAGCAAATTACTGATTATATCAGGAGAAGCAAAAAAGAGTATTGATAAGCTTTATACAACATCATTCACGCTTCCCGGAAAAAAAAACGCAAGCGCACTTCTTAAATCAATAGCTCGCTTTATAGAAAATACATCAAAAGAGCTATATGACATGCTCATTGCTACATAATGTAGAATCATAATTAAAAAAAGGAAATACCATGAAAAAATTATTGGCAATATCTGCTATAACTCTCTGCATAACATCTGGCCTTGTAGCAATAACTGATGCTGAGGCTAAAAAACAAGCAAGCGAAATTTTAAGCGGAATGGTAAGTGGACACAATCTCGCTTTTGGTAAAGACAATTTATACAAAGAAACGCTTGATTTAGGTATGTGGAATAAAGCCATTTCTAATGTGAAGATATTTGTAACGAACATTATGAACGAAACCAAAAACTTTCTCGGTATGACAAGTTCTACTCTATCGTCAGCACTCAGCAAAATAATAAAAGCAGAAATGGATTTAGTTAATGCGATAAAAATAACTCGCGGAATAGTATCGGCTAAAGGAAATGTACAATCACAAATTGCTATATTCAACAAAATAAAAAATGATATGATATCTGTAGAAAAATCCCTCGCTTCGTCAACAACTCCCGTAAGTAAAGATGAAGCTCGTAAATTACTTAATAGCACTGCTATGTTTATCGAAACAACTGCAACTAAAGCAGCAAGAGATGCTCAGAAATAATTTTACCATAGCAAAAAGATGAAAACTTCCTCTTTTTTTAGAGGAAGTTTTTTTGTTCTCTAATCATGCTATGCTATTATATCCCATGCTCCACTCCGTTTCACATGGGGCCTCGTATCACGAGAGTTTCCTTATTATTTTTATAAGATCAATTAATGGGATTCGCTACATGAATATAAATCATCGCACAACAGCGCGCTCCTTCGACTTTATCTCCTTTTTTCTCATGTTAGCCATTGCAGCATGTGGGCTTTTATTTGTTTTTAGCGCAACATACAGCGCACAAAAACCTTTCTCTTCCTTTTTCGTCAAACAAAGCTTCGGTATACTCAGTGGCATTATTATTTATTTTCTGTGCTTGATTCCCGACTATCGCAATCTCATAAGATGGGGATACGTCGCTTACTTTGGTGTAATAATTCTCCTTATCTTTACTCTTATCAAAGGCAGCGTAGGGATGGGCGGCAAACGCTGGCTTAATTTTATTTTTTTTAAATTCCAACCATCTGAATTGGCAAAGTTCTTACTTCCTGCTTATATCGTAAATTATTTACATATGCATAAAAAAACCGTCATCCATTCTTTTGGATTTTTTATTCCATTGCTATGCATGATAGGGATAAGCTTTGTTTTAATTCTTAAACAACCAGATCTGGGTACCGCGCTCATTATTCTTTTTTCGGGACTTATCTTATGTTGGTTTGCAGGATTGCATAGGAAATTTTTTTTATATGCGATCCTTCTCACATTTGTAATGGCACCCGTTATATGGTCATTTGTTTTGAGAGATTATCAAAAAAATCGTATTCTCGTTTTTCTGGGACAAGGTAATCAAAAGAAAGAAGGTTATCAAATAGAACAAGCACGCATTGCAATTGGCTCAGGAGGGTTGCAAGGAAAGGGACTATTCAATGGAACACAAAATAAATTACGATTTTTGCCTGAAAGCAGGACAGATTTTATTTTTGCAGTATTATGCGAAGAATGGGGTCTGAGCGGAGCTCTCGTATTAATACTATGTTATATAGCATTGTTTTTCAGATCTTTTTTGCTTATAAGTACCATAAAGGATTTCTACGCTCAGCTTTTTGCAATTGGTCTTCTGCTTCATATTCTTTTAGCAACCATTATTAATATCAGCATGGTTTTAGGTATTATGCCTATTGTGGGTATCCCACTTCCACTCATGAGTTATGGATTAAGTAATTTATGGATTACGTTTACATGTCTTGGTGGTGTTCAAAATATTATGTTACGATGTAGGTAAATTTAGCCCAATCTACACCATATTACGATTGGACGCCCTTTAAAAAATATAGAAAATTATATGATAAAACCACTTATACTTGATCTGGGTGAAACGCCAGAAGAACGTGTGCATGATTTTTTTCCTCAAACGTTTGATGATTACATCGGACAAAAAGAACTTAAAGAAAAACTTCATATTTATACGCAAGCAGCAAAAATGCGTAATGAACCTCTTGACCATTTATTATTATTCGGCCCACCCGGTCTTGGTAAAACAACATTATCAACAATTATGGCACAGGTAATGAATGTAAATATTAAATTATGTAGTGGACCTATGATAGAACGCACAGGCGATTTGGTTGGAATTTTATCCAGCCTACAGCCGCGTGATATTTTTTTTATTGATGAAATTCATCGCATGCCGGCCAGTGTTGAAGAAGTTTTATATAGCGCAATGGAGCAATATCGCGTCGATGTGATTATCGGACAAGGTGCAGGTGCAAAATCAGTAAGTTTACCCATTAATCCTTTTACACTCGTAGGGGCTACTACCAAAAGCGGTATCATTTCTGCACCGCTTCGCAGCCGCTTTGGTATTAATGAACGTCTAGATTTTTATACTGATGAAGAATTGCGCGATATTGTACTGCAAAGTGCACGCTTTCTTAATCTTTCAATCACGCCAGATGCAGCGCTTATCATTGGCGCATGTTCACGAGGAACTCCACGTATTGCAAAAAAATTAATTCGCCGCGTACGAGATTTATCACAGGTGCGCAATGTACCCGTAGATAAAAAATTTGTGGAAGATTCACTACAGTTTTTGGGTATTGATCATGATGGCTTAACAACAATTGATACACTCATTTTACAAAAAATGGTATGTCATTTTAATGGTGGACCTGTTGGTCTTGATACTCTTGCCGCACTTGTTGGAGAAGATACCGATACCATCGAATTGGCATATGAGCCTTATTTATTGCGTAAAGGATATTTGGAAAAAACACCTCGCGGAAGACAAATACCAGCTAAAATATTGCCACAATTAATTAAAAAGTTTTTAGGACAGCAAGTAATTTAGTATATATTTTTCAAGGATAATTATGAATCGTTTATTTATTTTTACCATGTTATTCACCATATTTATCCATTCATATTGTAGCGAACCTATTCGCTCAAAAAAATTATTATCTGCGCTTGTTAATCAAGATAATAAACCCACAGTCGCCTTGTTAGAATTGCTTAATGAAATGAGAGCTCATCATACCGATAGTTTTCCATCTATTGTGCAAACTACTCAATTATGGCTACGACCAACAGAAAAAGAACGCTGGGAGTTTAAAAATGATTTCATAGAGATCAAAAAACCTCGATTATTAAAGTTATTTGAAAATCTGTGTCTTATACAAAAAGTGGAGCCTTCAAAAAAATATTATGATTATGCGCTACTTTTTGGAGGAACATTAGATGATGTTCGTAATAGACTTGCGTATTTAATAACATTGTGGGATAACGGAATTCGTTTTAATTCATTGGTTATTCTGACTGGGCAACGCCTCCTTAATGCAACGCTTGAAAATCATGAACGTTTATTAAACAATCAGCACAAAGGCCTGCCATCTAAAAACACATGGCATTTTAAGGAAAATTTTCCAACCTCTGAACCCGAAATGATCAAGTTTGTATTTGAACAAACAGATATACCTAGGGCGTGGGATACTGTTTCACGTATCTTTATCGATACACCGCCACAAGAAACAGGTTCTAATTCATTCAGACGTCCTAACACAGAGGATACTATTATTCAATGGTTAAAAGAATGTAAACCACAGCCAGGATCTATATTGGCTATATCCAATCAACCATTTATTGGCTATCAAAATGCTGTTTTGCGAAAAAACATGCCGCAAAAGTTCGCAATGGAAACAGTAGGCAGTGCTTACCAAGATAATGAATCTACAACAACAATTCTTGATGCATTAGTGCGATGGATCTATAACGAAAATCACGTTTTACATAATCAACAAGCCAAGTATTAATAGTTTATGAAAATCACATATATGAAAAACTCTAAGCGCTACTTTAAATTAAATCATAACTGCGATATTCACAAACATAAGTACAAAAAAAATGATCTATAATCAGGTCTTTTTTTTGTATAATCAATATTCATCGATAGCTCAATAACAATTCTACTAAATCATTTTTTTCATTTTCACGCGCATAATCAAGCACTGTCTTATCGCTGCTATCCTTAACACCTAGATCAATGCCTCTGCAACTTAATAATAGTTTTACTATTTTCTTTTGTCCCCATATAACAGCATAATGTAAAGCGGTTTTTCCATCTATATCAACTGCATTAACCAATATTTGTGAACGTGTTATAAGTAATTTTATAATCTCGAAATAATTGGGTTTCCATGAAACGCCCATTGAGAAATAGCCCATGATGGCAGTATGAAGTAATGTGTGTTTATTCTCATTGAGAATATCTGAATCAGCTTTATGATCTAATAATACGTGAGTTGCCACTACTTTTCCTTGCGCAACGGCGAAACTAAGTGCCGTGCATCCATTTTTATTTTTTATATCTAGATTAGTTCTTTTATTATTCAATAATACTCCTAAAACGTCTGAATTATTTGCTCTGACAGCCCAATGAATTAATGCATGACCCTTCTGAATTCCCTGCATATTAGAATCGAGTTTATTGCTCAGCAATAATTGTTCAATAGTCCATGCTCCATTAGGTGCATTAAACAATGATTCTATAGAACATTGATCATCGTTTTTTATAGCTAGCGAAAGTTGTTGATAATAATCTTTCTGAGACAACGTGATAGAAGATGTTTTGGAGCAATCCATACCAGAAACTGATAGCTGTATCAATGATATAATTATTATCCTAAATTTCACCACGTTCTCCTTTTATTGCATATATGTAAAATACTGTATTATATTTTGAACATCCTACAAAGATAACAAAATCAAAATCTAGCGGCCACTGGACTGAAACCATCATTATCTATACACTAAAAGAAACAAATATATCATGTAAATAAGACTAAATTAGGTGGTATTCCAATGGCAGGTCATAGTAAATGGGCTAATATTAAGCATAAAAAAGCCAAAGAAGATAGCAAAAAATCGAAAGTTTACACTAAAATCATTAAAGAAATAACGATGGCCGCCCGTGAAAATGGTGGCAATCCAGATTCAAATCCTCGCTTACGTCTTTTACTTGAAAAAGGAAGAGAAGCAAATATGCCTATAGAAAATGCCATACGCGCGATCAAAAAAGGCACCGGTGAACTTCCTGGCATGCAATATGAATCAATGACTTATGAGGGTTATGCTCCACATGGCATCGCTGTAATGATTGATGCAATTACCGATAACAAAAATCGGACCGTTGCAGAATTCCGACGATTATTTTCTGAAAATAATGGCACATTAGGCGAAACTGGTACGGTGGGTTGGATGTTTGAAAAATTGGGTGCTGTTAATGCTATAGGCAACATCACTGAAGATGAACTCCTTGAGCACCTTATTGAATACGATATTAAGGATGTACAAATCAATGACGATTCATGCACGGTATATTGCGATATTCGTGCACTAGAATCAGTAAAAAATGCCATTGAAAAAGCAGGATTGAAAATTGAAAGTTCGGGACTTGAATGGGTCGCCAAATCGTCTACTGAGCTACCTGAAGCGCAGGCCGATAAAGTCCTTGAATTTTTATCAAAAGTACAAGACCATGAAGATGTTGAAAATGTATACACCAACCTGGGCTAAATGAGGAACAACCCCTGATGAAAAAATATACCATCACCAGCATGACCGGTTTTGCATCAAAAATATTTATTCTCACTGCACCATCAGGAGAGCGTTCTACGGTTTCCATGAGCTTAAAAACACTTAATTCACGTTTTTTTGAGTCATCGGTAAAATTGCCCATCGCTTTATCGCATTTGGAAACAACATTCACAAAATTATTCAAAGAAAAATTGCTTCGTGGAAACATCTATTGTACTGTTTATCTGAGCAATCCGAATGTTTTTGAAGGAAAAATTACACCTGCAATGACGGTGATTGATGGATACATACAAGCAATACATCACATTCAAAAGACACTCAATCTATCGGATGAAATAAAGCTTGATAATATTTTACGGTTGCCTAATATCTTTTCCAAAGAAGAACAACGGCTTGATGATCAATCCATGCAACAGATTATGGCTGCTGTTGCTGAGCTGATTGAAGGAGTTATTCATGAACGCAATGCAGAAGGAGAAAAATTAGCAATTGATTTACACAATCGCATTACTAATATCAACAAAGAAATGGTTATTATTTCTGAAAGAGCTCATGTATTTGTTGAAGAATGCAAAAGAAAGGTGCATGAAACACTACAAGAAATTGGCGCCGATGAAAATTCACTTGCTGATGCGCAAAAAAATAGCTTGTATGCAATGCTTAATAAAATTGATATTCATGAAGAAATTACTCGTCTTAATAGTCATTTAGAGAACTTCATCACCATTCTCCAGCAACCTGATGCTGAAAAAGGCAAACGTCTTGATTTTACCCTACAAGAGCTTGGTCGCGAAATTAATACCATTACGGCAAAATGCTCTGATTCAACGATTAGCACCCATGCAATCAATGTTAAAGTTGAAATTGAGAAAATGCGTGAGCAAATACAAAATATAGTGTAAAATTCTTGTTCTCTTATGTTGAGTTTGTAATCCAATAGTCACAAAAATAATATATTTTTGTAGATTCTATATTCCTGCGCTCGCCCTGAACTTGTTGAAGAGTTTCTTTACGAGCGCTCGAAGATATTCTTCAACCCGTCCTTCGCTAAAGCATCGGAGGGCAGGCGGACGTTTACTCCTGAGCGCAGTCGAAGAGTCAGGGCGAGCGCAGAAGAAATTAGGCCTTGGAAATAAATAAGTTAACTTTTGTATTTAAGCGATTTACTTCTTTTTAGCGGGAAGATCAGCAAGAATTTGTTTTAATGGCTCTTTAAAAAGACTGCTATTTTCTTGCCAATACTGAAGATTTGAATGGTCACTATATAGATTCCGACTAAACGTTTCAAAAGCTACTTCGTATCGACCTCTTTCATCTAATTTTTCATAAGCTTCTTTTTTCTGGGGATTATTGGAATCACTACCTATGAAAGGACATCTTTGTGTTAATGCACCCAAACCTAATTTTTTACGTGCTATATCACCATAACTGTCTAACTGCCAGATATTTTGTGCACTTTCAAGTTCTTTTTTAAGAAGTTCTTCTTGGTTACGGATAAGCCCCATTTTTACGATTGGATTTTGTAATAATTGCCCCACTCTTTCTTGTTGACGATCAGGATTTTGTGTTGCATCCAACACTTTATAGATCGCTTCTGTCCTGAGATAAAGGTCTGGCCCAAAAGCACCATAAGAACCACTAATTCGTATATGCTCTAATCCCAAAAGTTTCTCAGTTTCAGAAACAAGCTTATTATTAATATATTTAAAGTAACTTTTATACGCTAAAATCATCGCAATTATTGCTAAACAACTTGTAGTTATTCTGTTTTCAAATAGGTTATTTATCGCTAAAGAATCCCTCAATTGATTCACCATAGTAGAAACCGAACTTGTGATATCTGCGCTCAAAGGAGCAAATTGAAACATAATCAAACAAGCTAAAACACAATGAGTTTTTTTGGCAAAAAGT